>VYMD01000004.1_pt1 | contig 236177 bp, 215 predicted proteins | sample 5115311 | NCBI WGS metagenome assembly VYMD01 (sample SAMN12291779, study PRJNA351875) | freshwater metagenome | isolation source: freshwater lake | place: USA: Michigan, Wintergreen Lake | collected 2013-08-08
GTTATTATTATTGAAATCAATACCGAACCCACTTTGGGTAAGGGAGACTACGTCAGAACCATAACAAATTGAACCGAAAACGAAAAAATCAAAACAAAGAAATACACATGAAAAGCAAAATCAAACTTTTTGGGTTGGCCTTTATGCTACTCAGCCACGCCACTTTCGGCAAGGGACCTCCAATCGGCATCACCGGCCCGGCAGCGGTAACCGTTGGCCAGATTTCTGTCTATTCAAGCTTTGTTGATTGCCCAGTGTGGTCGCTGGATGGCTTGGGTTACATTCAAACTGACTATGGCAGTAGCATAACAATTGTCTGGACTGATCCCGGTAGAACTTATGTCAGGGTTTATGATGATTGTGGGGGGCTGTTGGATTTGCCAAAGCAAATAAAGGTATCACCGGGGGAATCCTGTACACCCGCCTCGCCTAACCTCGCTTTTAGCTACAGCTCTAATACGTGTGGAAATAGAACGATCAGTTACTCGGGGGCACCCGGTGGAACGGATGTGTGGTACTGGCAAACCACTTCAGATGGCGTCAATACGGATAATTCCAGTGCGAGCTTGCTGGCAAGCACAAGTGGAATCTACTACGTGCGGGCAAGAGGTGCCTGTGGAACGTGGGGGGTCTCTGTTGCTACCATGCAAGTTAACGTCTTGCCGGCATCTTCATGCCAGTCGCAGTGGGAATCCACAACATCCAGCATTTACTATATGGCAGGCAACGTAGGGATAGGCACTGCCACGCCAAATTCAAAGTTAGAGGTAGTTGGCCCTGCTACAGGAAGCGGCCCAACCATTCGGGCAAGCGGTGGGGGCGATGTAGTTTTAAATCCCGGTGGCTCACTGTTCTTCGATGGTAATTATAGTTATGCTTCTGGCAACTATATCAGGCCCAGTGCAGGAAGTAATTCCCAAGGCTTTTTCACTGCGGGGACAGAGCGGCTGCGCATAGGAAGCAATGGCAACATAGGTATTGGCACGTCTACGCCTGCGTTTGCACTGGATGTAAATGGCGTGCTGGGCATAAATGGCGTTGGTGTTATAAATACCGCCAATAGCCCCAATGATATCTATATAAATGGCAGGGTAATTAGAAATGAGTCTGGCACAATAGGGGATGGCATGTATATCAATTATAATAGCACAGGTGCCAACGGAGCGCATCTGCGGTTTTATGCAAATGGCACAACCGAGCGGATGAGGATCGATGCCAACAACGGCAACGTAGGCATTGGCACCGCCACGCCTACCTTCAAACTTGATGTTGCTGGTACGTTGAATGCTACTAACATTTTCGTGAATGGTGTGCCTATTGGTGGTGCTTTTTCGGGAACGGCTGGGCAAGTACCATTTGTTAACGCAACCAGTAGTGGATACATTGGGTCAGCCGGCTTAAAATTTTTGTCTGCTACCAATCAATTTATTACAGGAAATAATAACAGCGCACCAAGTGGCTCAAACACGTTCACATCGGGTGATGAGAATGTAAACAAGGGACTTTTTGGTTCGGCCATGTTTGGGGAACTGTCTGAAATTGATGTCAACGTAGGAGCCGCTATTGCCGGTGGTGAGGGTGTTTACATCGGGGCATATGGAGGTCATTCAATGGGTAGAGGAACAGCCATCAGACCCGGTGCATATTATTCGTATAGCGGTGGTTGGTGGGAGCCCGGTTCCACCAAAGGAAAAACCAATTTAAAAGTTCCTCAGGTTAGCGGCACATCTTCGTTTGGCTATTACTCAACTGATCCTAGTCAAATAGATAATCATGGAGTAAGGGCTAATTCGTCCGCTATTTTAGGAGGAAAGAATTCTGATATTCCACCCGGTTCACACTATTCTGTCGTGTTAGGTGGACTAGGTATAAAGGCGCGGGACAATGACCCTCAGCAAGTGTATGTGCCAAACCTAAACATCGTTACAGCGCCCGTGGTAAATAATGCGTTAACTCAAGTAGTGGTTCGAGATGCTACCACCGGGCAGTTAAAGTCAAGAGACGCCAGCACATTGTCTCAATGGGTTACAAGTAGTTCAGGAATCAATTATCCAGTAGGTGCCGTAGGAATCGGAACCCCATTAACGAACAACCCAAATGGCTACACCCTTGCGGTCAACGGCAAAATTGGCGCAAAGGATGTGCAGGTGGAAACAGCAAGTACCACCTGGCCTGATTATGTGTTTGCAAAAGATTACCACTTACCTTCGCTGACTGAAGTAGAGAAATATATTCAAGAAAATAAGCACTTAGAAAATGTGCCTTCCGCTAAAGAGATTGAAAAGAACGGACATAGCCTAGGTGAAATGGACAAGATTCTATTAAAGAAGGTGGAAGAGCTTACGCTTTATGTGATTCAACAACAAAAGGAAATTGAGGAGTTGAAAAAGAAGCTCGAAAGGAAATAGCGAACAGAACAAAAGAAAAAAGCGCATGCGCAAGCTGGTCATATTTATGTTTTTGTGGTTGGCGTTGGCCACCACTTATGGGCAAGTCAAAAAAGTGCCCCTAAGCGACAGCCTACGCAAGAAAGCCTCTTTGCAAAAGCGAGTCAATACAGGAGCCGATAGTGCCCTACTCAATACAAAGAAAAGAGCAAAAGAAGTAACCCAGCAAATTGTAAAGCAAAAGAACGATGTGAAAGCAGATGTGAAAGAGATTTATCAGACTGTGTTCATTGCAAGGGACACTAGTTTGTTGAAAGAACAAACGATAAAAATTTCGAGTGAGATAGCCAATGAAAAGAGAAAAATAAAGTCGTCCGTGCAGAGCCTTCAGCCTACTAAAGTAAAGGGCTCGCTTCAACAACAAAGTAAAGCGGAGGTACAGCAAGTAAAAGATGAAGTGGGAATTCAAAAGGAACGGATAAACTCATCGGTGCGAGCTATTAATCCAAAGAACCTGGATAGTGTTGCTAGGAAGGTAAGTAATCAACAGCTATCTAAAGAGAAAGATCAATTGCGAGGAGAGAAAGATAAGATGAAGGGGGAGCTTAGTAGGCCTATTGATTTTGACTTGAGTATTGGAAATAATGGAACCCAAACCAAAAGCCAGTCAAAAAATAATTGGGAACAAAAGCTAAAGGAAATGAAGGATTTCAAACTAGAACCCAGCAAAGATGGTCAGCAGCCTTCAATATCACCCGAAGGCAGCTTACCTTTAAAATCAGTAGAAAATTTGAAATCGAAGCTAGAAGAGAAAAGTATTCCGAACATCAATGACCTTGAAAAGCCAAATGCAGACGACAAATCTCTTGAAAGCAAGGGAGTGAGAAAGCTGATAACTACTACTAAGAGAGTCGCTGACACAGACGCCAGAGGTGCGCTTGATGCAGTAGCTGATCTGGCCAATGTAAAAACGATATTGTCTGAAAGGCAATTAACCAAACTCCGTGATTCATTGGGTTTGAAAAAATTCGATAGCATTTACAATAAGGCATCATTATTAGCATCAAAAAAAGAAGTGAGCAAAGAAGATTTGCTACAAGCGTTGAATCAATCTATGGCAGAGAAAATAAAGCAACCCGCGATAGACGAGTCGAAAGTAATGAATGCCTCTAAGCAAGAAGTTGTCGATCTGATCAAAGGAATGGATTTAAAAAATGCTGAGTTGCCTGCCGAAGTTTTACAGCAGTTGCCACCTCTTTCAGGTAATTTGGTCGACACGAAGTATCTGAAGTTGCTAGACAGTTTGAGAAACAAGAAATTAAGCGATCTGCAGCTAAAGCTTAAAGAGAGAGAGCTTAGCAAGAATGCCACAGAGGCTGTATTCAAGAGGAAGCCAACCTTTTTGGATAAAGCTTATTTTGATGGGGTCATTGGCGTGGTGGGAAATGAAAACGCAACGATTTTGCAAATAGCCCCATCCCTCGGGTATCATTTTTTGCCTTTGTTCTCGCTGGGGATCGGGCCGATGTTATCACTTCAAAAGCAAGGTGGTGATTTTAACTCTACCATCGGAATCCGGTCGTTTGCAAAGGTTGAGCTATTCAAACAGCGAGGTTATCTTCAGATAGAGCATCAGATAAGCCCTTATAAAGTGGATTCGAAAAATTTCACTCCTCCAAACGGTAGCTTTTTTGTAGGAGGAGGAGTAGTCAAGAAATTATTTGATAAAATCGCAGTTAATCTCTCATTATTGTATCGGATAAACGAGGTCGAGGTAGCTGGGGCTTCGCCATGGGTATTTAGATTAGGCATTAGTACGGTAGACTCTGATAAAAGCAATTGACTATAATAAAAAGATCGCAGTATGAAAAACCCAATGAATGACCCTTGTAAAACTCAGATTCTCATATTGATAGTTGGGTTTTTTTTGAATTGGGGAGTCAGCGCCCAAGACGCAACAATTCCAGTTTACATTAATCTCAACGAGTCTCAACCACATAAAGTGTATGAAGTACGGGGAAAAACGGTAGGGGTGGAGTATCATGACTACCATGGCCAACAACGAGAAATGATCTTGGCCATTTATGATTGGAAAAAAAATCAAGTGGCGACATTAAAGTTGAGCAAATCCTTCGGTTTAAATAATTTCCTGATAAAGTTAGACGAGGTCGGAGGAGCGTGGGAGTTTGAGAAAACCTACTCGTTTGAATTTAGTATTGAAGAAAAGCAATCTTTCAAGCTCTTGATTAAATTGATTCCGAAGCTATTGAAAGTTAATCCCGAGGTGGACCTATTGGTTAACCCTATTCAGTTTAAGTGCGATAACATCTCCACGAAATTGATGGAGTTCTATGGTGTGATAAAAGGGGGTAGGGCGCCCTATACCACGCAGTGGTATGTTGTCAATGATCAAAAAACAGATTTCCTTTATCAGCCTAGAGAAGAAGTAATTCGTGACCCTGGGCAGACCATGGTGATTCGGGTGGATAAGTCTCCGGATTATTATGTGATGCTTTATGTAACGGACGCCTGTGGGAACGTGGAAAAGAAGATGCTTCACATCAGATGCGAGGATGGAAAGAAGAAGATAAATTCAATATTTATAGAGCCGTTGAATAAAACCTTAATAGACAAATTGAATGCAAATAAAAGTTAATCGAATAGGGGTCACTTTGATTTTAGTAAACTCAGTCCTACTGGTGTTTCTGGTCGTTTTATTGATTCAACAGAGGAAGAACAGGAAAAGCGGCTTCATAGTGAATCAAAAGGTATTTAATGAATTCTTAGGAAAAAAGGAGCTTGAGAAAAAACTGACCGTTCAAAGAGCTCGCGACCGAGTCACTCTAGATTCTTTAGTCGGTCTTCTTGAAAGCACATCAAATACTAGTCTGTTGAAGTTTTATCAAGACAGGATTGACAACATCGCTAATGTCGAGCGGCAACTATCCGACAAGTATACATCCGACATTTGGAAAGTTATTAATGAATCCGTTAATGAATTTGGCGAAAAAGAGGGATACGATCTTATTTTTGGCGCGGTTGGTAGTGGCAGTCTGATGTATGCGGATAGATCTCAGGATGTTACCGATGAAGTAATTCAATTTATCAATGAAAGATATAAGGGCGGGAATTAATTCTACGCAAGCACTAGAATCATTGAATCACTAGAACGATTTCATCACTATTATGGTGATGACTTCAAAGCAGAATTTTCAACCTGTTCTGCAGAGCTCGTTACGTTAAGAGAGATAGCGATTCAATTTTCTAGTAGGATGGTGTCCTTGTTTACGGAAAACACAGATAGACAAGTACATGGAACGATCTCACGCAACCAATCCATCATTTTGACAATCGCCTATTCAGTTTGTTAATTTGAATTACAAAGTTGGAATTTAACGTTGATAAAGCACTAAAATTTCGAGTTAGGTTGTGGCGCTACCAATCGATTGTAGACCATGTTTATTGGCTGCAATCCAGTCTTTCCACAGACTAAAGCTTACGACAGTGCTATTTTCTAAAAACTGACCCATATATGTTTCTGTAAAATCATTTGGGAAGTTCGTCATTGAATCTAGTCGTCCATTCCGCCAATGTTCGTTCAAATTGTAATTCAATTGAATCATGTCAAGTGGTAAAGAACGGTACGTATTGAAAGAGGAGGTGATCAACGAAGCTTTTACTATTTGACTTTCAAATCGGGCATGGCGCGAATTAGGGTGCAGCAAATTCCAGCGATAAGCCTCTTGAAGTTGTTTGAACTCATTTACTTTTTCTGGACTGTCGTTCCAAATATTCAGCCAATATGATTTTTTAAAAATGGCAGACGAAACTGTGTAGAGCGCGTAGTAAGGAAGGAAATAATGGTAGGAAAGCATACCTGATTTGAAAAGAGCAGATCTTAGTTTAAATGTGTTTTGAACAATCGGATCAATTAAGAAATCCCACTTGGGGAGGCACGGATCAATCTCTACTATATCTTTGTTCAATCTCGATCTTGTTCCACCAATAAGATGCTGATTGCCATCCCAAAAAAATTTAAGGTGCATGATGCTTTGTTGGGTGATGAGAGAGGATAAACTATCTATGTCTATATGACCAGTTAGCCACGCATCTTCCTCCATCAATAGGAAGTAATCAGTAGCTTCAGCAACTGTTTCTCGCCAAAATTGTGTCGGTATCGGCTTTAAATCATATTTCTTAGCACCTAGCACGTGGTCCATCAAAGCTTGAGATTTTGCCTCATAATAATTTGACTTCTCGATTTGGATGTCAGGGTATTTATCTTTTATTTTTTCCAAATAAACAGCGGGCGTACCGTCATCTAACACTTTTATTGAATAGGAGCCAGTTACAAAGCGTTCTATACTTCGTAGGCAACGATCTAAGTAATACGGCCTGTTAAATGATTTGATAAGAATGTCCACTTTCTTTTTCTTTCTCCAATACAAATCTATCCAATTCGTAAGCAGGGTTAACGCAAATGCTTCTTTTATTGCTGATTTTTTTCTCTTTCGGTCAATCAATACTGCAACCGCCTTTTTTCAAGAAGCCATTTCAACAATTAACGGTATGCGACTGACCTTTGGCAAAACCTTATTTATCAATGCGAAAATATGTTTCGGCAGAGCTAAAGGTTATAAAGGTTATTTTTTAATCTGTGTACCTTCTCAATTAGCTAGTGCATACATATCACCTTCATAATAATATCATGGAAATGAGGCAAGAAAGTCTTCTTTTGAGATGTAGCTTTTTTGCCGCCAGCTGACTGCATAGATTTCGCCACCAGTTGTAGTGGTCTGGGTGCCAGACAAAAAAAGGGTGGATGGCACGCGCACACCTATCACTCACCGTGATGATCCCTTTCACCTCGGGTAAAAAGTCTTCTTTTTTGAGGTGGAACATACCGGCTGCAAGTTTGTAGGCATAGATTTTTCCACCTATTGATCACATCCACTCCCAAAATTTACTTTAATGGATGACTCAATTCAGATTTGATATTGATATTAATCATAAGATTCCCTGACAACACGCAGGTGGCAAGGCTTGTCATTCGGCTAATTTTCCAGCATTAAACAAATGCTAAAAGCTGACCTCATGAAAAACAAACCTACCTATATTAATACTGATGGAAACTCGGCCGTAGCCAACATTGCCTATGGTTTTAGCGAAGTAGCGGCCATTTATCCGATTACGCCTTCGTCCGACATGGGCGAGAAAGCAGATGCGTGGTCGGCAGAAGGAAGAAAAAACATATTTGGAGAAAGCGTAGATGTTGTCCAAATGCAATCTGAAGGAGGAGCAGCAGGTGCCATACATGGCGCGCTTACTGGGGGAGCGATGGCAACTACATTTACGGCATCTCAAGGTTTAATGCTCATGGTGCCCAACATGTTCAAGATTGCAGGCGAGATGATTCCTACCGTTTTTCACGTCTCTGCTCGTTCACTGGCGTGTCAGGCACTTTCGATTTTTGGAGACCACTCAGATGTGATGGCCACACGAGGCACTGGCTTTGCCATGCTGTCATCGGGCAACGTGCAGGAAGCGCAAGACCTGGCTGTAGTTGCACACCTTTCCACATTAGAGGCGCGCATTCCCTTTCTACATTTCTTCGATGGCTTTCGGACTTCACATTCAATTCAAAAAATTGTTCCGATCGAGTACGAGACGCTGCGCGAAATGCTCGATATGAAGTATGTGGAAGAGTTTCGCAAGCTTGCGCTGAAGCCCGAAGATCCGATGTGTAAGGTAGGTGCTCAAAACCCTGATGTTTATTTTCAAGGTAGAGAAACAGTGAATAAATATTATGATGCTTGCCCGGGTATCGTGAAGAAATACATGGAGCTATTCGAAAAGAAAACCGGACGCAAATACAAACTGTATGAATATGTTGGCGATCCAAAGGCAACAAAAATTATCATCTCCATGGGCTCTTCGATTGAAACCATTGAAGAGACGATTAACTATCTCTTAAAAAAAGGAGAAAAAGTAGGTGCCATCAAAGTAAGATTGTATCGACCATTTGCGCTCGAAGATTTTCTGAGCGTAATCCCAGCAAGCGTAAAAAAAATAGTTGTGCTTGACCGCACGAAAGAACCGGGTGCATTGGGCGAGCCACTTTTCTTGGATGTTGTTGCCGCCTTGCGCACCCGCCCCGACATTCAAATTATAGGTGGCCGTTATGGATTATCGTCAAAAGAATTTACCCCTTCAATGGTAAAGGCGGTGTTCGATCACGTAGAAGCAAACGGATGGCATGGCTTTACGGTCGGTATCAATGATGATGTGACCAAGAAGTCCATTGCTGTGAAAGAAGAAATTGATACCGAGCAAGAAGGCATTGTGCGTTGCAAGTTCTGGGGGTACGGATCAGATGGAACGGTCAGTGCAAACAAAAATGCCATCAAGATTATTGGTGAAAGTACTGACCTGTTTGTGCAGGGCTATTTTCAATACGACTCTAACAAGTCAGGCGGATATACCGTGTCGCATTTGCGTTTTGGCAAAAAGCCGATTCAATCGGAATACCTTTTGAATAAAGTTGACTTCGTGGCACTGCATCGTCCGCAATACATCGGTCAATATGATATCCTAGAAGGAATTTCAACAGGAGGAACATTCCTCATCAATAGTAGTCAGAAGCCGGAAAATATTTTCAGGCTTTTTACCCGCGACATGCAGGAGACCATCTGGAAGAAGAAAATCAAAGTGTATGCGATCGATGCTTCTAAAATTGCCAAGAGTGTTGGATTGGGTGGAAGAATCAATTCGGTGATGCAAACGGCTTTCTTTAAAGTGTCGGGTGTGGTGCCGGAGGCGGAAGCAATAGCTCTGATTAAAAAATATGTAGAAAAGCAATTTGCAAGGAAAGGACCGGAGATTGTTGAAATGAACTGGAAAGCCATCGATGTAACCTGCGAGGCCATCGTGCAAGTGCCAATCCCTACGGAATCAGAAAAATTTGCTGAGATCACTCAACTGATTCCGGCCGGATCTGGTGATTTTGCCGACCATGTTATTGACCCAATTCTTAGATTGAAAGGCGACACGATTCCCGTTTCGAGGATGCCGCTCAATGGGGCAGTGCCCACTGGTACTAAGAAACTTGAATACAGAGGCGTAGCTGGCAATGCTGCCACGTGGATTGAGAAACTCCCATTTGTGCAAGAGCCCTATATCGCTGAACCATATATTGAGTATGCGCCAAGTTGCTCCGGTTGTGGAGAGGTTCCTTATATTCATTTAGCTACGCAATTATTTGGCGATCGAATGATGATCGCAAACGCTACAGGCTGTACATCAATTTATGGTGGTACATTCCCCACTACACCTTATACGAAAGACAGTAAAGGCAAGGGACCTGCCTGGGCTAATTCACTATTTGAAGACAACGCGGAGTTTGGTTTTGGTATGAGGATGGCGGTGGATGCCAATAGAAAGCAATTGAAGACGAACGTACATGCATTGATCCCTTTGTTGAACAATGCCCCTTTGCGCGCTGCCCTTGAAAAAGGATTGATACTTTTCGATGCGGTAACGCGTGAGGCACGTGACCATTCGGATGGTATTCGGCAGTTGTTGGCAGAAGAACATAAAAGAAGTTCTGGCAAAAAGGAGTTGCGCATTTTACTTGACAAAGTAATTGAGTTGCAAGACTATTTTGTCGATAAGAGTGTTTGGATATTCGGTGGTGATGGTTGGGCTTATGATATTGGTTTTGGTGGTTTAGATCACGTAATGGCTTCCAACAAAAATGTGAATGTGTTGGTCATGGATACAGAGGTCTATTCCAACACGGGAGGCCAGGCATCAAAAGCAACACCACGTGGAGCCGTTGCCAAGTTTGCCTCAGACGGAAAAAAATTGAGTAAGAAAAACTTGGGCTTAATGATGACGACTTATGGCAATGCCTACGTGGCCGTGGTAAACATGGGCATGGATCGCGAGAAGACAGCGCTTGCGTTTGTAGAAGCCGAGAAGCACAACGGCCCATCTATCATTATCGCTTACTCGCCTTGCATTGCGCATGGATATGATATGAGATTGACCAAAAAACAATCTGAGAAAGCCAGCAAGAGTGGTTACTGGCCCATGTATCGCTTCAATCCGGATTTGCGTGCCGAAGGAAAGAATCCTTTTATCTGGGACGTGCCCGTGACGGAGGATGCCGTTTCATTCAAGAATTATTTGGAAGAAGAACTTCGCTACAAAACGCTAAACCTTTCTAACCCTGAAGAGGCGGTGCGGCTAGAGGAGTTGGCGCAGAAAGATAATGAACAACGAGTCAAAGACATTAAGCACTTATCGGAACTATAACCTTTAAACTCTCTGCATATGGTCGATCTAACAACAAAATACTGTGGGCTCACCCTCAAGAACCCTATTGTGGTAGGAGCCAGCAATCTGGTCACCGATCTGGACAATTTAGTGAAGCTGGAAAAGGCGGGTGCAGCAGCAATTGTTTACAAATCTCTTTTTGAAGAACAGATTCAATTGGAGTCGTTGGACATGGAGAATTCCCAGGACACGTTTAGTAACTGGGATGCTGAACATGATTCGTTCTTTCCCTCACTAAAACATGGAGGACCTGCCGAACACTTATTACGCCTACGTCAAGCTAGAAGATCCGTATCTATTCCATTGATAGGAAGCCTCAATTGTGTGTATCGCGACACTTGGGTGGAATATGCACAGAAAATGGCAGAGACGGGAATTGATGCATTGGAGTTGAATTTTTATACCAGTGAAATTGGCTTCGAAACAGATGGGGCACATGTGGTAAATGAGCAAATTGAGATATTAAGAAATGTGCACAAAGCAATCCGTATCCCGGTTATTGTTAAACTGAGTCCTTTCTATACTAATTCACTTTCGGTAATTTCGAAAATGGATAAAGCAGGTGCTTCGGGCGTTGTTTTGTTTAATCGTCTGTTCCAGCCCGACATTGACGTGGACAAAGAGATGCATCACTATCCATATAACTTCAGTAGTGAAAACGACAGCCGTTTGGCATTGCGTTATGCCGGATTACTCTATAGTAAGATCGATGCAAGTATCATCGCGAACACAGGTATTTTTTCAGGCTTTGATGTGATTAAGATGTTATTGGCTGGTGCCGATGCGGTACAAGTGGTTAGTGCCATTTACAAGAAAGGCATTCCACACATTGAAACAATGCTGGCCGAAATGACCAAGTGGATGGAGAAGAAAAAATACCCTTCTATCCAAGAGTTTAGAGGCAAGTTGTCGAAAGAGAATATGTTCGATCCGTTTGCTTACAAGCGCGCGCAGTATGTTGACATTCTGATGCGATCTGAGATTTTCATGCAATATCACCCCAAGCACGGTGAGCTAAAAGATGATCGGGAAGAAATTTAGAAGAACAACTTAAAATGATTATATAACTCTAAAAAAGTAACAATGGCAAAAATTGGAATCTTCTTCGGTTCTACCGAAGGCAACACAGAAAGAGTAGTAGCACAAATTCAAAAAGCTCTTGGTGGTGAGCCAGAAGTGGTGCTGCATAACGTCAATTCAGCAACTGCGGATGATCTTAAACCTTATTCAAACTTAATATTAGCATGTCCCACCTGGGAGATCGGGCAACTGCAAGAAGATTGGGATGCTTTTATTGACGAGTTGGATGACGTTGACTTCACAGGAAAGAAAGTTGCCTTTCAGGGATGTGGTGATGCAGATGGATATCCGGACACATTCTTGGATGCACCGGGCATTATTTACGGGCGAATTAAAGACAAGGGTGCCACCTTCGTGGGAGCTTGGCCTACCGATGGCTACAACTTTGAAGCATCTAAGGCGGTGATCAATGGAAAATTTTTGGGCTTGGCGATCGATGAGGACAACCAGAAAGATTTAACTGCTGGGCGTATTGAAAAATGGGCTGCACAGTTGAAAAGCGAGTTTTAACAAATAAAGTAAATGGCAGATATCCGATTTAAGAAGCCGCTCTTTCCAGTTAGTGTTCCCTTGCGAAATTACTTGCAAAAGACACAACGTGAAATTGATGTGCCAATCGGATACACTGACTTACAACACTATAATAGTTCGATCACCTTCTTCGACAGAAAGGGCGAGGATACCCTTTGGGAGACACTCATCTATTCTGAGTCTGACCGGCAGTTTATTCACGAGTCGCTGAGAAAGATTTATGCTTTGCTGAAAGTGGGTGGTGATATGTCGGTGATCGAACATTTATACATCGATCGGGTAGATTACTGCCTGTATGCCAATACACACCCTGTTAGGGTGCGGATAGTGAACCGGCTCAACGATTTGTTCGACTATTTTTATATTAAACAAGCAGATGCATCCCGCGTCTATGGGATGGAGCTAGAGCACTTGTTGTCTCCCAATAAAATAAACTACCTCATTAAAGGTGACACATTCATCGAGGAGCACATACAAGGTATTCCGGGAGATACTTTTATCAAGCATTACCTCACGGAACATCACGACTATAACCCGCTTCGTATTGCGAAAGAGTTTGTAAAGTTTAATGAACGCAGTTTAGTGCAATTGTTAGGAGATATGCGGAGGGATAATTTTGTGGTGGAAATTATCCCCGATTTCGATGAGTTGCATTTTCGATTACGCGCTATTGATTTCGACCAGGAATGCTTTGAGGGAAGTTGTAAGATTTACATGCCACAATACTTCAAAGAGAACAACCCGATTATCAACCTTGGGTTTAAGAGTATGTCACCCGTTTTGGAATTGCAATACCAGCGTGAAGAACGGATGCGCTTGAGTAATCGAGTGAAAGCCTCTCAGCCTAAGTTGGAAACACTTCTGTCGGCCATGACGAAGGATACGTTGTCAACTCCCGAACATTTAACCCAACTGAAGACTGAATTGGCAGAACTATATCAAGATACTGGTTTTGTTTCCTGCCAAAGCATGGGCGAAATAGTGCAAACAAGCATATTGCTTTTGGAAAAATATCCGGTAAGAAAACGCTACAAGATAAAAACAGCTATCGCATGAGTAATCGTGCTGATTATATTGAACAATCTGGTTTAGTCATTGCCAATACAAATGGCAACATGAAAGTGACGATTGTAGGGAACAGTGGTTGTTCCGCTTGTCATAATAGTCTATGCATGCTTGGCGATAGTAAGTCAAAGGAATTAGAAGTGACTATGAAAAATGCATTATTCCGAATAGGTGAAGAGGTGTTCATTAGAATCAATCCAACCTCTGCTTATTTGGGCTTGATTCTCTTGTACCTCCTACCTTTTCTGTTACTCGTTGGTTTGTTGATTGCTTTTTTGCAAATGGGATATGCCGAGTTGATAGCTGGGACGATCTCGTTGGGGAGTTTGGTTCCGTACTTTCTGTTTCTGTTTTTGTTTCGCAAACAACTGGCCACTCAGTGTCGAGTGAATATTGTCAAAAAAGTATGAGCACCGAAATTATTTATACCGTAATAAGTCTCACAGCGATCGGGATAATTGCAGCTGTGGTGATCTATTTCGTTTCCAAAAAGTTTGCTGTTCAAGAAGATCCACGCATCAGCAATGTTGAAAGTGTGTTGCCCAACACCAATTGTGGCGGTTGTGGTCAGCCCGGATGCCATGCATTTGCCGTAGCGGTCGTCAATGCCGGAGATCTTTCTAATTTACATTGTCCGGTTGGAGGTAACTCAGTAATGAAACGCGTGGCCGATATCCTTGGCGTGCAAGCGGTTGAAAAAGATCCCTACATCGCAGTGGTGCGTTGTTCGGGTTCTTTTGAGTATCGAAAGAAAACAAGTGTGTACAATGGCACAAGTTCTTGTAAGATAGAAGCAAATCTGTACAGTGGTGATACTGGCTGCGCCTATGGCTGCCTTGGTCATGGCGACTGTGTAGATGTCTGTGACTTTGATGCCATGTACATGGATGAGAAGACCGGTTTGCCTGTAATTGTTGAAGACAAATGCACTGCTTGCAATGCTTGTGTGAAAGAATGCCCTAAAGATATTTTAGAACTCTGGCCGAAAGGAAAGAAAAATCAACGCGTATATGTGGCCTGCCTCAACGAGGAAAAAGGCAGCACTGCCCGAAAAGAATGCGCAGTCGCATGCTCTGGCTGTTCCAAATGTTTTGAATCCTGCCGTTACGATGCCATCAGTATGGTCAATAACTTGGCTCATATAGATCCGGAGAAATGCAAACTGTGTATGGAATGTGTAGGAACATGCGATGTACACAACATCATTACGGCCAACGTAACGCCCGAGAAGTTGCAGCAAGGAGATGACCAACGGCTGAAGCATGAAGAACGTGCTCGTAAGAAAAGAGAGGCAGAAAAGTTAGCGGCCCAACAAAGTAAAAATGAGCCTCCACAAGCATAAAACGTTTAGCATCGGAGGGGTGCACCCGGACGATAATAAGTTATCGGCAAATACGCCAATTACTCCTCTGGAGTTGCCCAAGATGGTGATCATCCCCATTACTCAACATATTGGAGCACCTGCAAAGATCATCGTGCAACGAGGAGATGCGGTGAAGGCTGGGCAAATTATTGCCACGCACGAAGGGTTCGTTTCTTCCAATATCCATTCTTCCGTTTCCGGAAAAGTAGGCATCATTGAAGAGGTGATGGATAGTACCGGTTTTAAACATACAGCCATTTTTATTCGTGTGAAGGGCGATGAGTGGTTAGAAAATATTGATCGCACCGATACACTTATCGAAGAAATAGCATTGTCTCCCAAAGAGATTGTAGCGCGGATTATGGAATCCGGTGTAGTAGGCATGGGTGGAGCAGCGTTCCCATCTCATGTAAAACTCAGTGTCCCCGAAGGCAAGCACGTGGATCATTTGATTATTAATGGTGTTGAGTGCGAGCCGTTCCTCACAGCCGATCATCGGCTGATGGTTGAAAAGCCAAAGGAAATTATTGTTGGTATTAGAATTTTAATGAAGGCGCTGGGCGTGGAAAAGGCCATCATCGGCATTGAAGATAATAAGGCGGACGCCATTGAAATTTTTGAGAATCTATTGGTGACAGATCCCGGCATTTTAGTGGAGGCCCTTGAAGTGCAATATCCACAAGGAGGAGAGAAACAATTGATTCAGGCGCTATTGAATCGGGAAGTTCCTTCGGGTGGCTTGCCTTCAGACGTAGGCGTCATCGTTCACAATGTAGGCACTACGTATGCCATCTATCAGGCTGTTCAAAAAAATAAACCATTGGTTGAACGAGTTGTAACAGTCACTGGCATGTCGGTCAAGCAACCCTCCAATTTTTTAGTGCGAATTGGAACTCCTGTAATCGATGTATTGATTGCTGCGGGTGGCGTGCCTGAAGATACGGGTAAGATTGTAAGTGGCGGGCCCATGATGGGCAAAGCCATTGCTGATTTAGATGTACCGGTGGCGAAAGGTACCTCCGGTATTTTGCTCATACCTAAGGAAGATTCGATGCGCGAAGAAGTGTACAACTGCGTGCACTGTGGGAAATGTATTGAAGCCTGCCCGATGGGGCTTGAACCCTATCGTTTGTTGTTATTGGCAAAAAAAGGAAATCACTCGCGCGCGAAGGAAGAACATGTTATTGATTGTATAGAATGTGGGTCTTGTTCATTTGTATGTCCCTCCAATCGGCCAATATTGGACTACATACGATTGGGTAAAACACAATTAAAAAAACAAAAGAAACCATGAGTGCTGGCTTGCTCACCGTATCTCCTTCGCCCCATATTCACAGTGAACTGACGGTGCCGCAAATTATGCGGGCGGTCATCATTGCCATGGTGCCGGCATTTCTATTTTCCATCTACAATTTTGGGCTTGGCGCTTTGTACGTAACCACGCTCTCCGTATTTTTTTGTGTAGCCATTGAATATCTTATTGCGCGCTACCTATTAAAAAAATCTGCGTCCATCTACGATGGCTCGGCTGTGATCACAGGCATACTGTTGGCATTTAATGTGCCCTCTAATTTGCCGTGGCATATTATCTTGATTGGAAGTGCTGTATCCATTGGTATCGGAAAGATGAGTTTCGGTGGCCTTGGAAATAATCCCTTCAATCCGGCTTTGGTCGGACGTGTATTTTTATTGTTGTCGTTTCCGGTGCAGATGACTTCTTGGCCAATCGCTAAAGCAACACTATCACTCGATGCTGTAACTAGCGCAACACCGTTGGGTGTACTCAAGGAAGGACTACGCGCAGGCGAATCAGTAGATGTATTGATGGCTAAAATGCCTTCCTATATTGATTTCTTTTTTGGCCTGCAGAGCGGATCAATAGGAGAAATGTCAGCCTTCGCATTATTGTTGGGGTTGGGTTACATGTTGTATAAAAAAATAATCACCTGGCATATTCCGGTATCCATGCTGGTCACCATTTTTGTATTGACAGGAATTTTCTGGTTGAGCGATCCCAACAAGTATGCTACACCTCTTTTTCATATTCTTACGGGCGGAGTCATGTTGGGCGCGGTGTTTATGGCTACAGATTATGTGACGTCTCCTTTCACCCATCGGGGAATGCTCATTTTTGGTTTTGGTATTGGATTACTCACGGTACTGATTCGTTTGTTTGGCAACTATCCGGAAGGGGTATCGTTTGCGATCTTGATTATGAACGCTTTTGTACCGTTGATTAACCGGTTTGCAAAGGAACCCCGATACGGAGCGAAACGTGCCAAGGATAAAGAACTTGAAACCGTAATGCACTAGCGATGGCAGCTGCAAAATCATCTTTCCTAAACTTAGTGATCACATTGACCATCGTTACATTGGTGGCGTCTCTCTCTCTCGGTTATGTGTATGAATGGACGAAAGGGCCGATCGCAGAAGCGCAGATGGCCAAGCAATTGAAAGCCATTGAATCGGTGGTGAGCGGCTACGACAATAATCCCGTGTTAGAAAGTTATCGCTTGCCCACACCCGATGGCAAGGACAGTCTTGAATTTTTTCCAGTGAAAAAGAAAGGCGAGTTGATAGGTGGAGCCATCAAAACAAAATCTTCAAAAGGATATAGCGGTGACATTTGGTTGATGGTTGGTTTTAACGTGAAGGGTGACATTCAGAATATTTTTGTGATTGAGCATAAAGAAACGCCCGGGCTAGGTTCGAAAATGACCACCCCAAAATTTCTTCAACAATTCATGGGACGTAATCCAGCTACCACAAAGCTAACGGTGAAAAAAGACGGTGGCGATGTGGACGCCATAACAGGAGCTACCATAACTACAAGGGCATTTTCAGGAGCAGTACAAACAGCCCACGAAACATTCAAAAAATCAACCGTTAATGGAGCAGCCAATTAGTTTGAAAGAGAATTTTTTCAAAGGGATCATCAAAGAAAATCCAGTCTTTGTCCTATTGCTTGGGTGTTGCCCTACATTAGGTGTTACATCCTCTGCAGTGAATGGGCTAGGGATGGGCGCTGCTACTGCATTTGTGCTGGTGATGTCTAATCTGGCTATTGCATTGGTGAAAAATGTAATACCCGACAAAGTGCGTATCCCTGCCTTCATCGTTATCATTGCTGCGTTTGTTACCGTAGTGCAGCTCTTGATGACAGCCTATACACCTGCGTTAAATGAACAGCTGGGATTGTTTATCCCGTTGATTGTGGTGAATTGCATCGTACTCGGTAGGGCAGAAACCTTTGCTTCGCGCAACACGGCAGTAGCCAGCATGATTGATGGGCTAGGAATGGGGGTTGGATTTACGTTTGCATTGTTGCTTCTTGGTACAATCCGAGAACTGTTGGGCAATCTTTCCTTCTTCGGTTACAAATTGGTGGAAGCCGATGGTATCTTGATTTTTGTTTTGGCGCCTGGCGCTTTTATCACGTTGGGTTTTATTATCGCCACGATGAAGTGGTTAAAAGAACGGGAAAGTAAAAGGACGCATTAATTCTTTTGTATGGAATACCTTATCATTATCATCTCCACTATTTTCATTAATAACATTGTGCTGGCCAAGTTTTTAGGAATCTGCCCTTTCCTGGGTGTTTCTAAAAACACTTCCACGGCCGTGGGCATGGGTGCGGCTGTTGTATTTGTGATGACGCTTTCCACTATTATGACGTATCTGGTGCAACACTACATCCTGTTACCGCTGGGGATCGCTTATATGCAAACAGTCACCTATATTTTAGTTATTGCATTTTTGGTGCAGGTAGTGGAGATTATTCTTAAGAAAGTAAGCCCCGATCTATACCAGGCACTCGGGGTATACCTTCCATTGATCACGACTAATTGCACGATATTAGGCGTTGCGATTTTAGTCATTCAGAATAATTTCAATCTTTTGCAAAGCGTAGTGTTTGCCATTGGTAATTCAGTAGGGTTTACACTGGCGATCGCACTTTTTTCGAGTATTCGTGAACAGCTAGATGATGCAGACTTGCCTGAATACATGGAAGGCATTCCGGCCGCCCTTATTACCGCTAGTATTTTGTCAATGGCCTTTATGGGTTTTGCGGGGCTGGTATAGCTCGGCAATAGAATCCTAAATCCGCTTGATTGAATTCGCCTAATCCCCATGATCTTGCCTTTGAAAATATGCTCAGGGGAATTGGTTTGGATGACTGTCATGATTTTGCTATGTCTAGCGGCAGCTTTTATCTTCACATAAATCAGATCGACAACTGTTTTTTTCTACCTGCACTTGGATGAATTTGCTTTGTAGTTAAAGCATCCAAATTCACTATATAGGCAGAGTCAACTCTCTTAAACTTTGTTGTCGAGTAGGATGGCATCTAGGTCTTCTCCGGGAAGTGTAATGATCTTTTGGACTTCATTATCCCATTCAATTTTACGCCCAAGCTTATACGACAAACCGCCCATATGTGCGGTAATGGCCTCCTCGAAACCTTCTTGAATTCCGCAACTTGGTTTCCCACCGTTTCGGATACAGCTTATCCATTCGCGCAGATGTAGAAATGTTGAGTCTACTCGTTTGCCATCACGATATGTCCACAGAAGACCTTTGTTGGCAAAATACTTTGCAGTGGCTGAGGTAACGGCATCAACACCATTTACACTTGGGTCATATTGAAAGATGGGTACATAGGGATCGATCCGTTTCTCTTCGATCATTTTTTTGTACCGTGTAGAACCACTGTCAGCAAAGATGGTTACCGCATTGCCCAACTCCATAGATCCATCATGGCCCATTAGAACCGTACCGCGATCTAGTTGATTACCCAGTGTGGCACTGTACACAAAGGTCATCCCCTGCTCTTTCCCAATCTCCTGAGAAGTTCCAGTCTTGAAATCAGGATACTCCATATTGATTTGCATAACGTCAGGCACATTTCTGCCGTCACGGTGTGTATAGATTCCGCCTGACGCTGTTACGAATTTTGGGATACCCATTTTTAAAATGCAGTTGATACGGTCGTAGTCATGCGTCATCAAATCACCTGATAACCCAGATCCATAGGCCCACCATTTTCTCCATCTGAAAAAGTGTTCGGCATTGAAGGGTATTTTTGGGGCATTGCCTAAAAAAAGTTCCCAGTCAATTGTCTTTGTGTTTGCATCAGGGTGAATATCATATTGCCACGCACCATTGTCATCATTGCGGTTGGTGGCTGTCATTACTAATGAGATATGCCCTAACACATTTTTAGCAATCGCATCCTGGGCAGTCAAGAAGCTTTGCGTTTGCCGGTGTTGATGACCTAACGCAAACACCACTTTTGGATTTTCTAAAACTGCGTTTCGGAGTGCATATGTTTCTTCGATCGTATGTGTCATTGGTTTTTCGGCATATACGTGAACACCCGCCTGGATTGCTTCAATGGAAATTGGCGCATGCCAATGATCGGGAGTAGCAATGACAACCGCATCAACTTCTCCGCTGTTGATCATCTCGGTAGCGGTTCGATACCGCTTACATGTATTTCCATTACCGTTAAACGACTGTAATGCCTTGTTGGCATGAACATCAAACACATCGCATACTCCAGTTAATCTGATATTCAAATTCTCTTGATCTTTAAACTCTTTGAGACGAGTGTCTGCCGGATTCTCTTTTTCTGCGCGGCTCATTTCCTCTAGCCATTCGGTAGTGGCGTATCCAAGCGATCTCACCAAATGTTCACCTCTTCCTCCAAATCCAATTATCCCAATTCGCAATGGCGAACCCTCCATGGTTGCAGTAGGTGGGGGAGCAGAGGCCTTGATATTTAATGTTTGTAGGAGAATATTTCGCTCTCTTTTTGCTTTGGTACTAAAAGAAGCACCTGCACTCCATACTGCGCCAAATAAAGAAAGGCCCCCTAATGACTTCAGCCAGTCTCTGCGCGTCAATGTTTGAAAGATATTTTGTTTTGTTGACATATTTAGTTTTTTTTAAAATGACAGTCGGGTATACTATTTCTTTGTCTTGAACATTCGTTCGATACCAAATCGTTTTTCTGTGGGAAATAGGGCGAGTACCAACAGGGCAGCTGCTTCAATTAAATTTTTGTTGACCAACCAATAACTGCCCTCACTTGGACCCTGCGGAAGCCAAGGGAATGCAGGGTGAGCCAAATAATACAATAGTAGTAAACCAATGCCGGCAAGACAGGCCCATTTTGTACGGAATCCAATTAATAGGCTTGCACCAACAACCAGTAAAATGAAAATATTGAGTACATCAACGGCCGGCAAGATAGATTCACTGGCAAGCCACTGAAAAAAGGGTTGAAAAAAACTGGCGCTTAGCAGGTATCCTTTGGCTGTCCAGGTAGTGCTGTACACTTTTATAACTCCTTCGTACAGGAAGTGCCAACCGATTAATAATCTTAATAGAACCATACTATTGACTTGGCCGATACTCAATTTTGAAATAGCATTCATTTTGGCTGGAGTTTAATGACTGGTAAAATTGCCGATTGTTGTGTATTTCGGGGATGATGTTTGTCACGGTTCGATATGATTGTATGTTTCTGATTGAAATCGAGTCATCATGTACTGATAAAAATCATTTTGTGACGAGCTAGATGTCATAAATCAATCAGCCATTAAATCAGACATTCGTCAAAGAAAAACAAGTTAAAGAAAAACAAACTACTATATGGAAGCCAAGAAGAGTTTGCGGGCAGATATCAATCGGTGGCATGGCACCTTGTTCAGTTTTAGCCTGCTTATTACCATGTTGTTAATGGTTCTGGCATTCGAATGGAAAACTTCGGATCGTGACGAGAAGATTGAAGTGGTACGCACAACAAATGTGTTTGAGCCGCTGGCAGAAGTACCACCAACAGAGATCAAATCACCACCAGCTCCTGTTGTTCAGCAACCAACATTTGTAGTTGTTCCTGATGAGGAGGAGATCAAACAAGAAATAAATTTTGACCTGGATGTGGAAGTCACTACGGAGACAAAGGTTCAAGAATATATACCAGTGGAACTCCCCAAAGTAATTGAAGAGGAGACAGATAAGATTTTCTTGGTTGTGGAGCAAACGGCAGTACCAAAAAATGGAATGGCCGGATTTTATAAATATGTTTCCGAAAATCTCCGGTATCCTGCGCCTGCTCGCAGGATGGGTGTAGAGGGAAAAATTTACGTTCAGTTTGTGGTGGACAAGGATGGAAACATTACCGATGTTACTACAGTGAATAGTTTGGGTGCTGGTTTGGAAGAAGAGGCGATTCGGATTTTAAAAAGTGCACCACCATGGACGCCTGGTCGTCAACGTGGTAAACCAGTTAAACAGAGAATGGTGATTCCGATTTTTTTCAAGCTGGCGCAATGAGAAAATAGGATGTGCAAAAACCCCGAATGAAACTAATCGAACAAAGTCAAATTACCGAACTGATCGGCAGCAGGAACGGGCAATAACAATGAAGGCCGATCAAACTGAATCGAATTCAGTTGTGGTGATACTGTAAAGCCATCAAAGTCTATTCCATTTGCACGCTTCAAAAGGGCAAGAAGTTCTGACTCCCCTGTGTCATTTTTCAGCCAAATTGCTTCGTCTTCCTTGGAAAGAACTAGTGGTTGCCTGTCAGAAACGGTAGCTGATAGCCCTTTAGCCAAAGTAGTGATAATCGTAAAGGTGTGGAATGCATCACCATCTTCTTCGTATTCTTCCCATATTCCGGCCATCGAAAATAGTTCTTTTGAAGGAAGGACAAATCGCCATGGGATCATTATCTTCTTTCCTACTTTTTTCCAGGCATAAAAGCCATCCGCGGGAATAACGCATCGGTATTTTTTCAGACTCTTTGCCAACACTGGTTTTTCAATGATTTGTTCGGCACGCACATTGATCAGTCGCTCGGCTATTGACTTGTTCTTTGCCCATTGGGGAGCAACGCCCCAATAGAAATAGGAGAAACCCTGTGGGCTTTCGTTAGTTAGCACAGGAAAAAGTTGCGAAGGCGCACCATTGTATCTTGGAAGGAAAGTTGGCTCTTCAGTCTTATAGCGCGAAGCTAATCGGCTGGCAGAAACCCCTACAGAAAATCGTTCGATCATGTTGTGATAATAAAATCCAAGGCCCGCAATTCTGACCAGTATAGTCCGTTTCCTCCAAAATGAGCAAAACCTACGTGACCACCGTGAAGCGGGTTCTCAGTTCTTACAAAGGTATGCTCTTTCAGATCAGGAAAACATTCATGACTGAGGAACGGGTCATTTTTTGCGTTGACGATCAATGTTTTTGTTTGAATAGCTTCCACGAAATGAATGGAGCTACTTCGTGTATAGTAGTCAATCGCATTGGCAAATCCGTGAATGGGGGCTGTGAAGTGATCATCAAATTCCATCAGTGTTTTGACACTGTTAAGACGATCGACTCGGATAGTCGGCTGTTGGCTTGACTTCTGAAGTACTTTCGTTTTTAGACTTTTAAGGAATCGCTGATGATAAATCCAGTTGTAGGGCTTCATAATTTCTAAGCAACTCGTGTGCAAATCCAGGGGCACCGAAAAGACAACAGTTGTAGTTATCTTTTTGTAGGTCGCCCCGCTTTCGCCTAAAAATTTCAATGTCAGATTGCCACCAAGGCTAAAGCCGATCAGCGAGATGGATTGGTAGATCGGGTAGACTTTATCGATAACCGTCTTTAGATCTTCGGTAGCTCCACTGTGATAAAAGCGAGGCTGCCGATTCATTTCTCCACTACAGCCTCTGTAGTTCCAAGCCAATACATCGAAACCTTTGTCAAAAAATGCTTTCGCCATCCCCTTGATATAGGATCGTTCTGTGTTGCCTTCTAAGCCATGGGATATTATCACTAAGTGGGATGCGCCTTGCCGTAGAAAGTCTAAATCTAAGAAGTCATTGTCGGGGGTGTCAATGCGCTCGCGTTCGTAGCGCGCCAGATCTACATTTCTAAACAGTGCCGGATATATTGTTTCGAGATGGCGGTTGGGTAAAAAGGATGGACGTACATAATCTTCCATTGATGCATTGCTGGTCTTTTTTTCCGATCACTTGCTACCAGCCTCTTTTTGTTTTCAGCGCGGTCACGTGTGCCAAATGGTGATCTCCATGCCAGGCATACATGCCCAACAGTTGAGCTAAACTGATCTTCTTTCTTGTGTCGGGGTGAATGAAATGTTTGTTAAGTAGATCTTGTGGGATATGTCTCGCCAAGGCAACAAATTTTGCATGCAATGCGTGAATTAGGTTTAGGGAAATATCAATGGGTAATTTTGTTTCTGGTGTTTCGGCCCAGCCTTTTTCATCGTAGGCTTTGATTACTGGAGAATCTTCGGTTAATGTCCACTTGATTCTGATATAGGCATTCATGTGGCTATCTGCGACATGGTGAACCACTTGTCGAATTGTCCATCCTCCTTCCCGATAGGGCGTATCTAATTGGTTGTCACTTAGATTTGTCACCGAGTCCGTGAGTTTTTCCGGCAATGCTTCTATCCTCGAAATAAAGTCAGTGATTTCGTCTGAGCTATAGGCAGCGGCTGGTTTAAATTTTCCAATAGGGTACCGGTCAGGATCAGGATGTAATTCGGTCATATAAAAAGTCCCAAATAGTGTTTGTCAGTCCATCTTTTTGACAACGTCATTGATTTCGCTTTCTGTAAACTGCTTATGGAGTACAACTGGCTTTTTCTTCTTCGCATTCCGCTTCTTTTTAACCCTGATATTCGTGAGCTCGATAAGGAGAGAAAAGGCTACCGCGAAGTAGATGTACCCCTTTGGAACGACAAATTCCAATGCCTCCAAGAATAACATGAAGCCGATCAAAATAAGGAAGCCCAACGCCAATACCTCCATAGAGGGATGCTGCTGGATGAATTTACTAATTGCCCCAGAGAAGAACATCATTACGCCAATGGAGATCATCACCGCAAAAATCATGATGATCACCTGATCTACGATTCCAATTGCAGTTAGAATCGAATCAAATGAGAATATAATATCAAGCAAAATAATCTGAAAGATAGTTGCGGTAAGGGTAGGCACTTTTGGCTTACCGCTCGCTCCATCTTCGTCTTCGTCCCCCTCCATCTCGTGGTTTATCTCATTTGTACTTTTCGCAATAAGAAATAAACCACCAAAGCCGAGGATTAAATCGCGACCGCTAAACGTATGATCTCCATGGAATCCCAGGAATTTGATGAGCCAATCTGGCAAGAAATCATTCACTGCAAACAAAGGCTCTTTAAAACTAATGATCCAGGTTATACAAAGCAGGAATACAATGCGTACAAACATGGCCATAAACAGACCTATATTTCTGGCTCTGCTTCGCTGTTCTTCAGGCAGTTTGTTGGATAAAATCGAGATGAAAATGATATTGTCAATACCCAGGACAATTTCTAAAAAACAAAGCGTAATAAGAGCTAGCCAGGCATCGGCTTTTAAGAATATTTCCATCTATGGCACAATTTGAAATTTGTGTCCAAATTAAACAAAGAGTTCAACTTAAAAAATGTATCTCCAAACAAAAGAAAATCAGTCTTTTAATCTCATTTTTGGCCAGACAATTTTTGATTTACAGTTTCAATGCCCCTTACGTTTTCATCAAAAACACGTGAATTGTCGATTCGGTACATGGCTACGGAATCGATGGATTTGGTGGTGATTGGCGGAGGCATTACCGGAGCGGGTATCGCACTTGATGCAGCGTCACGCGGACTTTCTGTTGCTTTGATCGAAAAAAGTGACTTCGCGTTTGGCACCAGTAGTCGCTCTACAAAATTGATACATGGAGGTTTGCGTTACCTCAAGCAATTGGAATTTGGGTTGGTGAAGGAAGTGGGCAGCGAACGCGCAATTGTTCATCGACTTGCGCCACATCTGGTGATACCTGAGAAGATGTTGCTGCCACTTTATGAAAAACGAGGGATGGGCTACTGGCTCGCTTCGTTGGGGCTTAAGATTTATGATTGGTTGGCCGGTGTCAAGCAGCAAGATCAGAGGGTGATGCTCACACGAGGTCAAACACTTCGCGCAGAGCCATTGCTAAAGCCGGAAGATGTAAAAGGGGGTGCAATCTATGCCGAGTATAGAACCGATGATGCTCGGCTAACAATTGAGATAATCAAGACAGCAAAGGGCAACGGGGCGATGATCGCCAATTATTGTCAGGTAACGGACTTTACTTATACCGATAACCGGGTGTCGGGAGTTCGGGTTACTGACCTTTTCACTGGGCATACTTTTAGCATAAAAGCAACAACGGTCGTAAACGCGGCCGGTCCATGGGTCGATGAATTGCGCGAGCTCAATCATTCGCAGAAGAACAAGCGGCTACATCTTACAAAAGGTGTTCATGTGGTTGTTCCCCACAACAAGTTTCCTATCAAGCAGGCGATCTATTTTGACGTAGACGATGGTCGAATGATTTTTGCTATTCCTCGCGGAAGAACGACCTACATTGGCACCACGGACACGAACTATAACGGGAGTAAAGATGACGTGCTAACAACGTTAGGTGATGTGACTTATATTATCAACGCAACCAATCGCACCTTTCCAAAGGTCGAGTTGACGATCAATGATATTGAATCTAGTTGGGCCGGACTGCGACCATTAATTCATGAAGACGGTAAGTCGGCCTCAGAGCTTTCCCGAAAGGACGAAATTTTCGAATCAGAAACCGGCTTGATCTCCATTGCGGGTGGCAAGCTAACAGGCTATCGAAAGATGGCGGAGCGAATTGTCGATCGGGTGGTGTCCACCAGTTTCCCTCAAATCAAAATCAAATGCTTTACGGAGTCAATACCTTTTTCGGGTGCTCAGTTTAGAAACTATGACGAGGTAAAGAATTATAAGGGAAACTTACTGATTCAGCTTAGAGTTTTAAATCTTGCCGGTCATGTTAATTATCTGGTTGCTAACTATGGTAAGCAATGCGACACGATCTTGGACCGTCTTAGGGCCAATTTGGAGAAGGACACCGATATTGCTTTGGTGAAAGCTGAATTATGGCATTGCCTCGAGTATGAGATGGTTTTGACCCCCGAAGACTTTCTGGTGAGGCGAACCGGTATGCTGTATTTCGACTTGCCCCGACTGCAGAAAATCAAAGAAGTAGTACTACTTGAGTTCAGCACGTTTTTTAGCTGGTCATCGAGCGAACTCGATGTGGCTAGGAAACGATTAGAAAAAGTAATTTTACAGGCAACTCATTTTTTACCAAGTAACAATCCATGAAGATCTTTTTGTTTTTAGTCGGCATCGTTCTATTAATAGGGGTAGAGGTAGCACGTGTGTATTATATCATGCCCTTTCCGGGAAGTCAAGTGGATGAGGTGGTTGAGCTTGCTTACTTCATCCAGAGTTATATCTGGTGGTTTCGAATCGTAGGTGTTTTAATGATAGGTTATCCCACATTCTTCTATTTGGTTGGGAACAATGCCTACATCAAATGGACGGTCGCGTCCATGCTGGCATTTTGGATTATTGTCTGCTATGCATTCAATTTTCAGTTTCTGGCAGACAAAATGTTCCTTCAAGCTGAGTCTGTTTTGTTACAGAAGGCAAATAGTAGTAAAATAAATGATAATCAGCTTGTTATAGGTATTAGTATCAATGGTCAGTCGAGGGCGTATCCGATCGAGATTATTGGTTATCATCACCAGGTAAGAGATATGGTGGGCGGCCAAGAGGTAATGGTTACGTACTGTACGGTATGCAGATCTGGCCGTGTGTTTAGCCCATTGGTCAACGGCAAGTCAGAAACATTTAGGCTTGTCGGCATGGATCATTTCAACGCCATGTTTGAGGATGCTTCTACGAAAAGTTGGTGGCGGCAGGTAAACGGAACGGCCATCATAGGTCCATTGAAAGGAGCACAGCTGACCGAAATTACTTCACAGCAAATGACACTTCGAGCGTGGCTTTTGAGGCACCCGGAATCATTGATTCTTCAACCCGACCCAAAATTTAAAGATCAGTATGAGACACTGGCAAAGTATGACGAAGGAAAAATGGAGGGGAGTCTTGAGGGTCGTGATTCGTTATCGTGGAAAGATAAATCGTGGGTGGTGGGTGTGCCGATGGGATTGTTTGCGAAGGCTTATGATTGGAATGAGTTAATCGAGCAGAGAGTGATTAATGACCAAATCAGCGGTCGCCCGATAGTACTAGCAGTTGAGGCCGACTCTGCTTCTTTTCACACATGGGTGTCCATTGCGGGAATGGATACTCTTCAGTTTTCGCTAAATGATAGTTTGAATGTATTGATTGATCAGCAATCGGGCTCGCGATGGAATTGGAAGGGCCAATGTGAAAGTGGAAAATATGCTGGCAGTCAGCTTGAAGTGGTTCCCTCATACCAGGAGTTTTGGCATTCCTGGAAAACGTTCCATCCGAATACAGAGCAATTTATCTCATCGAAAATGAAAGAAAAATGAGTGACCGGGTTTGGTGGAAGGAAGCGATTGTCTATCAAATCTATCCCAGAAGCTTTAAAGACAGCAATGGGGATGGAGTAGGTGATCTTCAGGGAATTATCTCAAAGTTGGATTACATCCAATCGCTCGGTGTGGATGCGGTTTGGCTGAATCCAATTTATAAGTCTCCGAATGATGACGGGGGTTACGACATCAGCGACTACTATTCCATTCAACCCGAATTCGGATCGATGCAAGACTTCGATGAACTGTTGGCCGGGCTTCACCAACGCGGGCTGAAGTTGATTATGGATTTGGTCCTTAACCATTCATCCGATGAGCATCCCTGGTTTGAGGAGTCAAAAAAATCGAAGTCTAATTCTTTCCGTGATTACTATTTTTGGAAGCCGGGCAAAAACGGACATCCACCAAATAACTGGCCTTCTTTCTTTGGTGGCAATGCGTGGCAATTAGATGACCGGACGGGCGAGTACTACCTGCATCTTTTTTCAGTCAAACAACCCGATCTAAACTGGGAGAACATCGCCTTGAGAAAGGACATCCACGAGTTGATGCGCTACTGGTTGAAAAGAGGAGTGGATGGCCTTCGGCTTGATGTGATTTCTGCGATTTCAAAGCGAACGGATTTTCCGCCTACCGATACAGCTGATTTTAATGAAACCATTCGCAGGTACTATTCAAATGGTCCGCGGCTGCAAGAGTTTATTGGAGAAGTCAGAACCAAAGTCATCAATGAATACAAAGATGTAATGACCGTGGGTGAAGGGCCGGGAATTACACCACAAAACGCGCTTGATTACTTAGATCTGGAGAAGGGTTTAAATATGATTTTTCATTTTGGTCATATGTTCATGGACCAAGGACCCGGTGGCCGATTTGACCCTATTCCCTGGTCGATGACCGATTTTAAGAAAGTATTCAAGACGTGGGATGATACGTTCGCCAAAACCGGGTGGGGAAGTATATTTCTTGGCAACCATGATTTTGCTCGAATGGTCTCGAGATGGGGAGATGATAGCAACTATTGGAGAGAATCATCCAAGTTACTGATAACGCTGTTATTGTCAATGAGAGGCACGCCTTTTATTTTTCAGGGCGATGAAATTGGAATGACCAATACCAAGCTAAAAGCGGTCGCAGATTCTAAGGACATAGAAACACACAATGGATGGCGGGATGCTCAGAAGCGGGGGATATCAGAGGAGCAATTTCTTTCGCTGGCCAACTATTCCGGACGAGACAACGCTCGCACTCCAATGCAGTGGGACGACAGTGTTTTTGGAGGGTTCACCAGTGGGCAACCATGGATGGAGCTAAATCCGAACAAGTCTCGAATTAATGTGGTGGCTCAAACGGATGACCCCAATTCGATCCTCAATTATTTCCGATCAATGGCCAGCCTACGTAAGATGCATCCAGCATTAACCTATGGCTCTTATGAACCTATTGAAACAAAAGATGAACGGTTTTTTGTCTACTACCGTCAACAGGGCAAAGAAAAATATCAGATAGTTCTCCATTTTTCTAATGAGAATAGTACCTTTCCAATCCCGCAAAATGGGCAAAGACTTATTGGTAACTATGCCGATGTAAGTTCAAGTCTACGCCCATGGGAAGCAATGATATATAAACTATGAGTGACCGAAAGAATATTTTGTGGGGCATCGATCTGGGAGGTACGAAAGCAGAGGGAGTAGTGCTTGGCCCGGGTGGTTTAAATGAGATACTTTTCCGCGATCGTGTGCCCACGGGTGCGGAGCATGGCTACCAGCATATTCTTGGTCAAATAGAAAAGCTGGTGCGGATGATGGAAGGCAAGATGGGTTATCGGCCTTCAAAGTTGGGAATCGGTACGCCCGGTACGCTAGATCCTAAGCTGGGCACCATGAAGGGCTGTAATTCAGAGTGTATGAATTTTCAACCTATGAAAAGTGATCTGGAAAAGTTATTGGGTCTGGAGATTTTTATTGCCAATGATGCCAATTGTTTTGCCTTAGCAGAAGCAAGAATGGGCGTAGTGAAAGAGAAATACCCGGACGCAAAAGTGGTGTTTGGCGTAATCATGGGCACTGGTGTGGGTGGAGGCTTGGTGGTAGACGGAAGAGTAATCAACGGGCTACATGGAATTGGAGGCGAATGGGGTCACAATTATTTAGATGAATCGGGTGGACCGTGTTACTGCGGCAAGAGCGGCTGCGTTGAGAAAGTACTGGCGGGTCCATCTTTAGAAAGATATTACCATTCAATCACGGGCCAAAAGACTCGATTAAAAGAGATCTACGAATTGTATAAAACAGGTGATGAAAATGCCACCAAGACAATTCAGCGCATGTCATATTTTTTTGGAAAGGCGATTAGCGTCATTATCAATATCATCGATCCGGATGTAATAGTTATTGGAGGAGGAGTGGGGAACATTGATGAGATTTATTCAGATGGAATCGAGTCTACCCGAAAACACATTTTTAATAATGGCGTGGTAAATACGCCCATTGTAAAGCCATTGTTGGGCGATAGTGCAGGAGTTTTTGGAGCAGCCTATTTGACAGTTTAAACCACCTGAACCTTGAACTTTCAACTTTGAATTTTAAACCTTGAATTTTGAATTCTAACGCAGCATGATATGAAAAAAATTGCCATCGTAGGCCCTATCCCTCGCGATCATATTGTTACTCACCAGGGCGACTTAATTCAAAAGTGGGGCTGCGTTACACATCCGGTGATCGCGCTGTCAATCATGGCCGGAGATAAATTGGAGGTGGTGCCTGTTTCGCATTTGCGCAAAGTAGATATGGATAATGTGCGAGAGGTTTTTAAAGGTTATAAAGGCATCAACACAAAATTCATTTCATCCAAGAACGATCAGGGAGATATTATTAGCCTTCGGTTTGTGGATGTGAACAATCGACTTGAGCGACAAACAGGCTTCATGGATCCCATCATGCCAGCCGACTTTAAGGACCTGTTGGATTGTAAAGTCTTTGTATTCATTCCCATCAGTGATTATGAAATTTCTTTGGATACCTTGAAGTACTTAAAGAAAAGGAGTAAAGGGATCATCATTTTTGACGCTCACGGTCCGACTACTGTCTGCCTCGCAAATGGCGAACGCCAGCGTAAGTTCTGGATCGATCGCGATCAATGGCTTCCCTATATCGATGTTTTGAAAATGAACCTAGAAGAGGCCCAGGCATCATGGTTCAAGAAAGAATATGAAAGCCAGGATTTTTCAATTTCTGAAGAACCCGATCGGGAAGAACTAAGAAAATTTGCCTTACACTGCTTGTCTCAGGGTGTCAAGTGTGTATGTATCACAGTAGACTCCAGAGGTTGTTTGGTCTATCGAAAAGAAAGGGGAAAATTCAAAGAAGATTTAGTCCCTGCGATCAAAGTCGAACAGGTGATTGACACAACAGGTTGTGGCGATTCTTTTGCAGGCGGTGTCGGCTTTGGGCTACTCCACAAGCCGACTGATTACCTCAATGCTGTGAGTTATGGAAATGCTTTGGGAGCTCTTAGGACGCAGGGGAAAACGTTTGCGGTATTTAAATCTCAGGCAGAGACGGAACAAATAATTAAGCAGGGCTATATTCGCGCATGAATTGGAATAAAGGATTTTGAATATGGAATTTAGAAGTCGGAATTTAGATTTCTCTTCAGCTTCTGAATTCTGACTCCTAAATTCTGGATTCTTTTAATTTATAAATTAAAAAATGATAAGAGCAGTAATATTTGATCTGGATGGAGTAATTGTAGACACAGCTCATTACCATTTTGTGGCGTGGCAAAGACTGGCAAAGGAGTTGGGCATTTCGTTTACAGAAAAAGAGAATGAGAGATTGAAAGGCGTGAGCCGAATGCGGTCTCTTGAAATTATATTAGAGATAGGTGGCATGTCGCTGCCCGAAGAGAAGAAAGAAGAGTTGGCGACCAAAAAGAATAGCTGGTTTGTAGAGTACATTGAGGCAATTAAGCCAGACGAAATATTTTCTGGCGTGCGGGAGATGCTGAGTTCTTTGCGCCAGCAGGGGTTTAAAGTTGCCCTTGCGTCAAGTAGTAAAAATGCTGAGACCGTTTTGCGTCTGCTTCAAATTAAGCCACTGTTCGATACAGTAGTTGACGGCACCATGATTACGCACAGCAAACCAGATCCCGAAATATTTTTATTGGCAGCTTCCAAACTGGGTATTGAGCCAAACCAATGTGTGGTTTTTGAAGATGCAGAAGCAGGAGTGGAGGCAGCACTGGCAGCGGGGATGAAGTGCGTGGGTGTTGGTTCTACAGATCAGTTGGGTAAGGCTGATGCGATTGTTAAGAGCACAGCTGATTTCCGGATTGAAAATTTACATTCACTATAGTTTAATTCAACATTCAACATTCAACATTCAAAATTATTAATACAGTATTTCTTGTATGAAGCAATATCTTAAACACCACGAGTGGGAAATTATCGAAGAGGGGTTTGATCCCCATTTTAATCGAATCTCGGAAAGTATTTTTAGTTTGGGCAATGGGCGCATGGGTCAACGCGCAAATTTTGAAGAACACTACTCTGGAGATACTCATCAGGGTACCTACGTGGCTGGTGTTTACTATCCGGATAAGACGCGCGTAGGTTGGTGGAAAAACGGGTATCCGGAATATTTTGCCAAGGTGCTCAATGCGCCCAGTTGGATTGGCATTGATATTAAGATTGACCAGCAACAATTTGACTTGGCCAAGTGTACGGTTACAGATTTCGTTCGTACGCTGGATATGAAGCGCGGGACGTTGCATCGCTCATTCACCGCTACGTTGGGCGATGGCAAGAAAGTCAAAATCAGTGCCCACCGTTTTTGTTCGATGGCTGATGGCGAAGTAGGGGCGATCCGGTATGCAATCACTCCCGTCAATTTTTCTTCTGCTGCATCCATTCGGTTAAGTATTGATGCAGATGTGGTGAACAAAGATTCAAACTATGATGAAAAATTCTGGGATGAAGTCTACAAAGAATCACAACTTGGCTATGCGGTAGTAACAGCCAAAACAAAGAAAACAGACTTTCATGTTTGCACCTCTATTGAATATGATCTGGAAGAAGCCGGCAAACGTGTGAAAGGGAAAGTGTTTACCAACATCAAGTCAAAGTATGTTGACAATGTGGTGGGGGTAGATTTAAAAGAGGGCGTTGAACTAGTTGTCTATAAGTATGCAGCGGTACTGTCATCCGAAAACCATCCTAAAGATGCCTTAGTGAAGGTGAGTCATAAAAAGCTGGACGAGGTTGCAAAGATGGGATTCGACCAATTATTGAAAGCACACGAGTCAGTTTGGAAAGAGATATGGGAGAAATGCGATATCACGATTGAGGGCGATATTGCCGCCCAGCAAGGTATCCGATTCAATATTTTCCAACTCATGCAGACATATACGGGTGCTGATGAACGATTGAATATCGGACCCAAAGGGTTTACGGGTGAAAAATATGGCGGAAGTACCTACTGGGACACAGAAGCCTACTGTTTGCCTTTTTATCTGGGTACGTCAGACCCGCAGGTGGCGAGAAATCTATTGGTGTATAGACATAAGCATTTGCAACGTGCTATCGAAAATGCTGCGAAGTTAGGGTTTACCGATGGAGCAGCGCTGTACCCGATGGTGACTATGAACGGTGAAGAGTGTCACAACGAATGGGAAATCACCTTTGAGGAAATCCATCGAAATGGAGCCATTGCCTTTGCTATTTATGAATATATCCGCTACACAGGCGATGAAAAGTATTTGACTGAATTTGGTTTAGAAGTTCTAATTGGTATTTCCCGATTCTGGGCACAGCGAATCACTTTTTCGGAGGCAAAAAAGCAGTATGTGATGTTGGGTGTAACAGGCCCCAATGAATATGAAAACAACGTAAACAACAATTGGTACACCAGTTATATTGCCTGCTGGACAATGGAATATACCCAGAAGGTATTGGACTTTGTTCGAAAGGATGATCATTCAAAGTTTAGTGCGTTGATGGCGAACCTAAACTTTAACGAGTTTCAGGAGACAGCCAGATGGGCAGAGATTCGTGGGAATATGTATTTGGGTGAAGATAAGCAGTTGGGTATCTTCCTTCAGCAAGATGGCTTTTTAGATAAAGAAATAATTCCCGTCAGAAATCTTCGCCCGCAAGACAGACCATTAAATCAAAAATGGTCATGGGATCGAATTTTGCGTTCGTGCTACATCAAGCAAGCAGATGTATTGCAAGGCCTTTACTTATTTGATGATCGATTTGATAACGAAACGATTAAACGGAATTTTGATTTCTACGAACCTTTGACCGTTCATGAGTCATCACTTTCTCCGTGTGTGCACGTCATTCTTGCTTCTAAGATAGGCTACAAAGAAAAGGCGTATGAAATGTATCTGCGCACCTCGCGCTTAGACCTTGATGACTACAATAACGACACCGAAGATGGTTGCCACATTACGAGTATGGCAGGTACCTGGATGAGTGTGGTCAAAGGGTTTGGTGGAATGCGTGTGAAGGAAGGCGTTTTACATTTTAGTCCCTATATCCCTGATCATTGGGAATCTTATTCTTTCCGGATTGATTTTAGAGGGCGGGTGATCAAGGTGCGTGCACTGAAAGAAAAAACAGAGCTGGTCCTTGAATCTGGTGAGCCCATAGAGATCATGCTGAATGGGAAGCTCGTAAAGCTTTGACGTGTTTATTTTTTCGTGGTAATTGGATTGGTTGCCTTAAAGGTTGTTAGTACTATTGCTGGCGAATAATCAAGTCTTTCCATGAACAATCGAGTAGCTATCATCCAGTCAAATTATATTCCGTGGCGAGGCTATTTTGATATTATTAATAGCGTAGATGCATTTGTCTTGTTGGACGATGTGCAATATACCAGACGGGACTGGCGCAATCGCAATCAGATTAAGACTGCTCAGGGTTTGCAATGGCTAACCATACCGGTTGATGTGAAGGGGCAGTTTGACGTCAAGATCAAAGACGTAACCGTTGCAAATGCGGACTGGGCACCGGATCATTGGAATAAAATCTCTCAGGCCTACAGGAAGGCGCCCCATTTTGCAACTTACCGCGATGCATTCGAAGACGCTTATCTAAACTGCACCGAGAACTACTTAAGTCAGATCAACTTCCGGTTTTTGCAGTTAATTAACTCGATACTTAGTATTCAAACGCCCATCTATTGGTCTCACGATTTTACAGTGTCACAAGACAAGTCAGAGCGGTTGCTGGAGATATGTTTACAGCTAAAAGCGTCCACCTATGTGTCGGGCCCGGCTGCAAAGGATTATTTGCAGACTGATAAATTTGAAGAGGCGGGTGTCAAGGTCGAATGGATGAACTATGAGGGATATCGAACCTATCAGCAGTTGCATGGTGACTTTGTACCAAACGTATCAGTAATCGACCTGGTTTTTAATCAAGGGCCTGAGGCAAAGCAATATTTCAAACGATTTAGCTCCTGACTATTACCAAAAACTGTTAATTTGTCCCCGAACGCATTCTGGTCAATTTTGAAGCGGTCGCTGGAAAAAAAGACAAATTGTAGTCGGTGAAGATATCCATTGTTTCAACGCTTTATTACTCACAAAGCTACCTTCAGGAGTTTTGCGAACGCTGTATCGGCTCCGTACAGAAACTTACCGATGATTTTGAATTGATACTCGTCAATGATGGATCACCCGACCAATCGCTGTCTGCAGCTTTGGAACTTCAGAGGCGGTTTCCTAAAATCATTATCGTAGATCTTTCGCGCAACTTTGGGCATCATCGCGCCATCATGACAGGGCTACGGCACGCATCAGGAGAGTTGGTTTTCTTGATCGATTCGGACCTGGAGGAATCGCCCGAGTTGCTGGAAACGTTTTTTCAAGAAATGCAAACTAAGCAAGATGTGGATGTGGTGTTTGGGATTCAGAACAGGAGGAAAGGAAACTGGTTTGAAAGGTTTAGCGGAATTGTTTTCTATAGGGTTTTATCCATTTTGAGTTCTATCGAATATCCGGCCAATACTTTTACAGCGCGGCTGATGACCAGACGATACGTGGATTCCGTTTTGTCTTATCAGGAAAAGGAACTTGATATCTGGGGTGTTTTCGTGTTAACGGGTTACAATCAGATTGGGGTAGTCGCTACCAAAGGATTCAAGGGAAAGTCATCCTATTCGCTCTACAAAAAAATCAGAATGGCGATCGAGATTATCACCAGCTTGAGTCACCGACCGCTTTATTTTACATTCATATTAGGCATAATCACAACGTTTGTCTCATTGATAATTATTGGTTCTCTCATTTATAACAAACTTATCCACAACATAGATGTAGAGGGCTGGGCAAGTATCCTGGCCAGTGTTTGGCTATTCGGAGGATTGATTTTGTTGGTGTTGGGGGTAATCGGCATTTACCTTTCTAAGATTTTTTTAGAAATTAAAAACAGACCGCTTTCGCTGATAAAAAAAATATACAACTCAAATGATCAAAAATGATTGAGCGACTGAACACCTATTATCGAACAAACTTGGCGAGCCATGGAGCCGGGGCAAAAGGGGTGGGTTGGAAGAACGAAGAGGCACAACAAGTACGATTTGACCAATTGCAAAAGGTAATTTATACTGAGAATTTTTCCGTAAATGACGCAGGCTGTGGTGTGGGTGATCTGGTATCTTCGCTCAGAAGAGTGCATGAAAATGTGAGCTATCGGGGATACGATTTGATGCCCGAGATGATTGAGGGTGCTAAGGCGAAATTCCCGAAAGAGCCATTTTTTTTAGTGAAAGCGCTCGATGAAATGCAAGTGGCCGACTATTCTATGGCGAGCGGAATTTTGAACTTGAAATTTGACTATTCTGAGCGTGAATGGAAAGAGTATATTTTGGAGACCATTTCTATTTTGAACAAAAAGAGCCTATTGGGGTTTTCTTTCAATGCATTGACTAAATATTCTGATGCGGAATTCATGAAGCCAGAGTTGTATTACTCCGACCCATCGTGGCTGTTTGATTATTGCAAAACTCATTTTGCAAAGAACGTGGCGCTCCTGCATGATTATAGTCAGTATGACTTTACTATTTTGGTGAAGAAAAATTTTTAGAAATGGGCTACATATATATCGCGATTACAATCATTTTATCGTCATACGGTCAGCTTATTCTAAAGTGGAGATTGAACCAACTAGGTGCATTGCCAACACCGTTATGGGATAAATTTGTATTTTTATTCTGGTCTCTTTTTGACCCATACATTTTCTCCAGTTTTGTCGCAGCGTTCATCGCCAGCCTAACGTGGATGGCAGCACTTTCCAAATTTCAGTTATCATTTGCTTATCCATTTATGAGCCTTTCTTTTGTTTTGGTGATGATTGCCAGCTATTGGTTGTTGGGCGAGCAAGTTACAATAGCCCGATTCCTTGGTTGCCTTCTTATAGTCGCAGGTGTAGTTTTAATCTCACGCTAGTATGATTGGTTTCAACAAACCCTATCACACAGGCAAAGAGATCGAATACATTCAGCACGCCATTCAATTGGAGAAACTGTCCGGCAATGGTTTTTTTACACATAAATGTCATGCTTTCTTCAAGAAGCGATATCAGTTTAAGAAGGTACTTCTTACCCAATCCTGCACGGCAGCGCTTGAAATGGCGGCAATTCTGACTGATGTAAAGCCTGATGACGAAGTAATTTTACCTTCCTACACCTTTGTTTCTACTGCCAATGCTTTTGCCTTACGTGGTGCAAAATTGGTTTTCGCTGACTCTTCGCGATTTCACCCGAATATTTCGATCGACTCGATCAAAAAGCTGATTTCAAAAAAAACAAAAGTGATTGTGGCTGTTCACTACGCGGGTATTGCTTGTGACATGGATCCGATCATGGAATTGGCAGCCAAACACAACCTCTTGGTAGTTGAAGATGCAGCACAAGCCATTGATTCATTTTATAAAAACAGACCGCTGGGAAGTATTGGTCATTTGGCCGCCTTTTCATTCCATGAAACGAAAAACATTAGCTCTGGTGAAGGGGGAATGCTTGTTGTTAATGACGAGCGATTTGAAAAAAGGGCAGAAATCATTTGGGAGAAAGGCACCAATCGGTCCGCTTTTTTTCGAGGAGAAGTTGACAAATACAGTTGGGTCGACATCGGCTCATCTTATTTGCCTTCGGAAATTACAGCAGCATTTTTATGGGCGCAGTTGGAAAAACTAGAATTCATACAACGAAAAAGAATGCAACTATGGGCTTCTTACCGCGATCAGTTAGCTGTGCTCGAGGAGAACGGATTGGCCACTTTACCAGTTGTTCCCGACTACGCCACCAATAACGCGCATATTTTTTATCTGCTCACAAAAGATCATCAGCAGCAGCTCGCTTTGCTGAATCACATGAGATTGAATCAGATACAAGCTATTTTTCATTATTTGCCTTTGCATCGAAGTCCATTCTTTACGAAGAATCATACAGCAAAAACCCTGACTTATGCTGAGCGCTTTGGAAAAACCCTCGTTCGGCTTCCGCTGTACTGCGAACTCACCCAGCGGCAGGTAAAGAAAGTGACGGAGGCTGTTAATCAATTTTACGGAATTTAACCGCCTGTAAAAGTTTATTTTGCCCGACTTCAATATCAATACGTTTCTGTTGAAAAAATTGCTATTTTTCATTCTAAAACAACAACACGTCAGCTATGAATAGAAAATTGAGAATGGGCATGGTAGGTGGAGGAAAGGATGCCTTCATAGGATCGATTCACCGGTTAGCTGCTAACATGGACGGCCTTATTGAAATTGTCTCAGGTGCACTCAGCATTAACCCAGAGGTAGCCAAAGAGAGTGGCAAGTCGCTTTTCTTGGCAGAAGATCGTACCTACTTGACCTACGAAGAGATGATGGAAAAGGAGAGTAGGTTGCCAGCTGACAAACGAATCGATTTTGTGACAATCGTCACACCCAACTTTGCACATTTTGCCCCCGCAATGTTGGCGCTAGAAAAAGGCTTTCATGTCGTCATCGAAAAGCCCATCACATTTACACTGGATGAAGCACGTCAGCTCAAGAAAAAAGTAGAAGAGACGGGTTTGATTTTATGTTTGACACATACCTATTCAGGTTATCCGATGGTAAGGCAGGCACGTGCCATGGTACGCGAGGGTGCGCTGGGTAAAATCAGAAAAATAGTAGTCGAGTATCCGCAAGGTTGGTTGAGTAAGTTGAGCGAAAGGGAAGGAAATGCACAGGCCGCCTGGAGAACAGATCCGAAAAAATCGGGCAAGGCTGGCTCAATGGGTGATATTGGTACACATGCGGCTCATTTGGCAGAGTTTATTTCAGGACTCAAGATCACTCATTTGTGTGCCGACTTAAACATTCTTGTAACCGGTCGTGCGCTGGATGACGATGGCAACGTGTTGTTAAAATTTGACAATGGTGCTGCTGGTGTATTGATTGCTTCACAAGTAGCAGCTGGTGAAGAAAATGCGTTGCGAATCAAGATTTATGGAGAGAACGGTGGCTTAGAGTGGGCGCAAATGGAACCCAATACGCTGATCGCAAAATGGCTCGACAAGCCAACTCAACTTTTACGCGCAGGCACAAATGGGTTTTTAAGCCAGGAAGCGATTTTCAACGCACGCACACCAGCAGGACACCCCGAGGGTTACCTCGAAGCGTTTGCTAATCTCTATCGTAATTTCGCATTGACACTGTCGGCACGAATGGATGGTTCACCTGTTCCCAAAGAAGTAAACTTCCCAACTGTTGAAGATGGGATTCGTGGGATGGCGTTTATTGACAATGTGGTGAAGAGTGGGCAGAGCAAAGAAAAGTGGACACCATTTGAAATTTGAAAATGTTTGGATTTGAAAATTTAAAAATGGCCAATACTCTCTCGTCTGAGATCTCATATCTCAAATCTTGAATAAATGAAAACAATAAAAGGTCCAGGTATTTTTCTAGCGCAGTTCTTATCAGATGAACCTCCGTTTGATAAGCTTAGTACGATTTGTAAATGGGTCGCTTCTCTCGGATATGCGGGCGTACAACTTCCCAGTTGGGATCCACGCTGTATTGATTTAAAAAAGGCGGCTGAGAGCAAAGAGTATGCTGATGAGATTCGTGATACGGTAGAATCAGCAGGATTGAAAATCACAGAGCTGTCCAGTCATTTGCAAGGACAATTGGTTGCCGTTAACCCAGCATACGACACTCTCTTTGATGGTTTTGCTCCCAAAGCAGTTCATGGAAAACCGAAGGAGCGTACAAAATGGGCAATCGATCAATTGAAATGGGCAGCAAAGGCAAGTAAAAATTTAGGACTAAATGCACACGCGACATTTTCAGGTGCTTTGATGTGGCAAACGGTTTACCCCTGGCCTCAACGCCCGGCCGGATTGGTGGAGGATGGATTTAAAGAATTGGCCAGACGCTGGCTTCCGATCCTCAATGCGTTCGACAAAGTAGGTGTGGATGTTTGCTACGAAATTCATCCGGGTGAAGATTTGCATGATGGGGTTACGTTTGAGCGATTCTGGGAGGCAACAGGAAAACATCAACGATGCAACATCCTGTATGATCCAAGCCATTTTGTGTTGCAACAATTGGACTATCTACAGTATATCGACTTCTATCATCCATTCATCAAGATGTTTCATGTAAAGGATGCGGAGTTTAATCCCACCGGAAAAAGTGGAGTCTATGGAGGTTATCAGGATTGGATTAATCGCCCGGGGAGATTCCGATCTTTGGGCGATGGACAAGTAGATTTTAAATCAATATTTAGCAAACTGGCGCAATATGGGTATGAAGGTTGGGCGGTGTTGGAATGGGAGTGTTGTATCAAGCATCCGGAACAAGGAGCTGAGGAGGGAGCGCCTTTTATAAAAAACCAGATCATCAGGGTAACAGAAAAGGCTTTTGATGATTTTGCCTCTGTCGGTAAAAATCCCAGACTCAATAAATCAATTTTAGGAATTTAAATTAACTACTATGAAGAATAAACAGACTAGCTTGATTTTCACAATTGTTATTTTGTTTCTAGTTTACGCATGTGGCTCCAAAAAGGAAGCTACCAATACGGAAGACTATGGCGCGCCCAAGGAAGAAGCTGCACCTATTACAGCTGCGGATGCGATCACACAGGGAGAGTCCCTGGTAAAAGCGAGCGATTGCAAAACTTGTCATCATGTCATTAATAAAATTATTGGGCCGTCACATACTGACGTGGCCAAAAAATATGAGTTTACAAAAGCCAACGTAGAGTTAATTGCCGGGAAGATTATTGCCGGAGGTTCGGGCGTATGGGGAGAAATACCTATGGCTGCGCATGCAGATATAACACAAGCTGATGCCGAAAAAATGGCGCGCTACGTGTTGTCGCTGGATGGCGAGACGGAGCATTAAAATTTTTGATTTACGATTCTTGATTTACAATTTTCAGACTAAACGATCATTCACGATGAAACATTTTCAAAAAATGAACACAAAATTATTAACGACACTTCTTTTTTGCTTGTTCGTTGGATTTGCCAGCGCACAGAATACCTTGACCGAAAAGGAAATCAAAGCCGGATGGAAACTTTTGTTTGATGGAAAAACTCTTGCAGGGTGGCATAATTTCAAAAGTGATAAAATTGGTGAGGCTTGGTCGGTCACTGATGGTGCCATTCACCTCAATAAAACTCAAAAAGCAGGTTTTCAGGTGAAAGGCGGTGGCGATATTGTCACTCAAGATGAGTTTGAGAATTTTGAGTTGCGGTTGGAGTGGAAAATTGCTCCCTGTGGAAATAGTGGAATTATCTTTAACGTAGTAGAGTCGCCCGAGTACCAGTACGTTTGGCAGACAGGGCCTGAGATGCAAGTGTTGGACAATACCTGCCATCCTGATGGAAAGATTGAAAAGCATCGTGCCGGAAACTTGTACGATTTAATTAAAAGCCCCACCGAGTCAGTGAAACCTGCCAACGAGTGGAATGAAGTAAGAATCGTCTCCAACAAAGGCAAGCTTGTTTTATGGCTTAATGATGTAAAACAAGTGGAGACAGAAATGTTTACGCCAGCATGGGAAGCGTTGATTAAAGAAAGTAAGTTCAAAGATATGCCGGGGTTTGGTAAGGCGAGAAAGGGAAAGATTTCTTTGCAAGATCATGGCGATTTAGTTTGGTATCGAAACATCAAGATCAAAGAATTAAAATAGCGGAATGATCATCGGCATTTTCGATAATGAATTTGTAACCTGTCAACTGGACGATTCATTGCCTGTGCTGATGCACCGTTGGAAACAAGGACCTCCTGCAGAGGAATTTGAGTTTACACTAAAGCGAATTTTGGACGAATATAAAATACGCGTAAAAACCTTCCCAAGCTTGGCTTGGCTTGTGGATGCGGCATTGCTTGGTGAGTTGGACGAAGAGGTTGAAAAGTGGTTAGTCGAAGAATGGGAAAAAATGCTTTTCGAAGATGCCGGAGTTAGAATTCATGCCGTTATTCTTGGCCAAAGTATCTATGCCGATTATCCTATGGAAAAATTTAAACAAGACGCTGAACTGAAATTTGAAAAATTCAATGTGCATTTAGGTGTATTTTCAAACCAGCGGGAGGCGTATGAGTGGATTTACCAACAACAATTACTTAAACAGAATCTATGAACCGTAGAGAATTCGTTCAAACAAGTTCGTTGGCTGCTATTGGAGCCGCCACACTAAGCTCTTTTTCACTGGGCGAAAGGAAGAAAATTGGCCTCCAGCTCTATTCGCTGCGGGACATAATTGTACAAGATCCAAGATCAGTTTTAAAAAAGGTGGCAGGTTTTGGCTACAAAGAGTTAGAGGCCTATAGCTACAACGATGGAAAGATTTTTGGCATGAAGTACAAGGAGTTTACGGATTACGTCAAAAGTTTGGGCATGCGAACGACCAGCGGTCATCACTTACTCGGTAAGGCAGAAAATACGAAAATGATGAAAGGCACAGTGATGAACGAGTGGGAGCGAGCCGTAAGCGATGCCAAAGAGTCAGGACAAGATTTTATGGTGGTTGCATTTTTAATGCCCGATGAACGAAATGATTACAAAGGCGTTTGCGAGGCTCTTAATAAAGCGGGTGAATTATGTAACAAGTATGACATTCGGCTAAACTATCACAACCACGAATTTGAGTTTGAACAGTTCGAAGGACAAGTAGCCTACCATTTGATGCTCAACGAGCTTGATCCAAAACTGGTTGGAATGGAAATGGATTTGTATTGGATGCACTTTGCCAATCAAAACCCGCTCGACTATTTCGCGAAGTACCCGGGTCGTTTTGAGCAATGGCATGTGAAGGACATGGATAAAAGCGATCGCAAAATTCAAGTAGATGTAGGCACTGGCCGCATCGATTTCAAATCAATTTTTGCAAAAGCGAAGGTGGCCGGATTGAAACACTTTTATGTTGAGCAGGAAACTTATCCGATCAATTCAATAACGAGTGTAGAACAAGGAATTGCCAATGTAAAAAGAATGCTGGATTGATAGTTTCAATCGATTGAATTAGTTTTTTTTTGATGATTTCTATCCCTATTTTGCAGTTACAATAACAAAGTAATTTATGGCAGCAATATCTACTCAATCTACTTATCCTATTCATCATCAGGAGCTTTTAACCTGGGCACAGCAAATGGCTGATCTTTGCCAGCCCGATTCCATACAATGGTGCGATGGTTCTAAGAAGGAATACGATACACTTTGCGAGTTGCTGGTTTCGAAAGAAACCTTTATTCGGTTAGATCCAAAAAAGCGCCCCAATAGTTTCGCTTGCTTTTCCGACCCCAGTGATGTGGCGCGTGTAGAAGATAGAACCTATATCTGCAGCCGCACAAAAGAGGACGCTGGTCCTACTAATAATTGGGTTGATCCTCGCGAGATGAAACCAAGATTAAAAAAATTGTTTGAGGGATGCATGAAAGGGCGCACCATGTATGTTATTCCCTTTAGCATGGGGCCGGTGGGTTCCAGTTTGTCGCAAATTGGTGTTCAGGTTACGGATTCAGAATATGTGGTTGTGAATATGCACATCATGACTCGTGTGGGTACTAAGGTCATGGATGTATTGGGTATGGAGGGCGAGTATGTGAAGTGTCTTCATTCCGTAGGTGCTCCGCTGGCAGCGGGACAAAAAGACGTGAAGTGGCCAACCAATCAAACTGTAAAATACATTGTTCATTATCCTGAAGATCGCGCCATCGTTTCATATGGCTCAGGATATGGTGGTAACGCATTGCTTGGAAAGAAATGCTTCGCTTTGCGTATAGCTTCTTCCATGGCGCAAGAACAAGGCTGGCTGGCAGAGCATATGTTACTCATGGGAGTGGAAAATCCAGATGGAGAAAAAACATATATCGCTGCAGCATTTCCAAGTGCTTGCGGAAAAACAAACTTTGCCATGCTAATTCCACCCAAGGAATTTCAAGGTTGGAAAATTACAACCGTGGGAGATGACATTGCGTGGATTAAGCCAGGTGCGGACGGCAAATTGTATGCTATCAATCCTGAGGCGGGCTATTTTGGTGTTGCCCCCGGCACCAATGCCAAGACAAACCCGAATGCTATAGAGTCGATCAGAAAAGATACGATCTTTACGAATGTGGGTGTGACGGATGATGGCGATGTGTGGTGGGAGGGATTGACCAAAGAGCCACCCAAGAACCTTACCGATTGGAAAGGTCAACGTTGGGATCCGTCAGCGGGAAAACCTTGTGCGCATCCAAATGCACGATTTACGGCTCCTGCACACCAAAATCCTTGTCTTGATAAAGATTGGGAGAATCCCAACGGTGTGCCTATCGGTGCATTTATTTTTGGAGGCAGAAGAAGCACAACCATTCCATTGATTTATCAGGCGCACAATTGGAATTCAGGCGTGTATTTGGCGGCCACGATGGGTTCTGAAATGACTGCAGCTGCTTTTGGTGAAGTAGGAAAAGTGCGAAGAGATCCGTTTGCTATGCTGCCTTTTTGCGGCTATCATATGGGTGATTATTTTAATCATTGGTTGCAATTTGGTAGGAACATACCCAACCCGCCACGGGTATTTGGAGTGAATTGGTTCCGCAAAGATGAAGATGGTAATTTTCAGTGGCCAGGTTTTGGCGAAAATATGCGTGTCTTAAAGTGGGTGGTTGAGAAAATTCAAGGAAAGTCTAATGCAGTAGAAAGTCCTATTGGCTGGATGCCACATTACGATGACATCGACTGGACGGGTTCCGATTTTACGAGAGAGCAATTTGAGGCCATCATGGCGATTGATCGCGAAGCATGGAAACGCGAGCTATTAGATCACGCGGAATTGTTCGAGCGCATGTACGATAAGTTGCCGAAGGAATTTATTTTCATGCGGGAACTATTGCTCTCTAGCTTATGGAGATCTCCTGAAAAATGGAGATTAGAAACTGGCGAGGTCTAATTTTTCTAAATCTGCGAGTAGAATTGTTAGGCCACGAATAGCACGAAATTACACGAATCACTCCAATGAATCATTCGTGTTGATAAGTGTATTCGTGGCAAACTTTAACCCCCGCGGCTTAACTTATCTGAACCCGCGGGCAGGAATTATCACGCCACAAATAACACGAAAGCTCACGAATCATTGTAACGAATTCACTAGTGTTGATTAGTGTATTCGTGGCAAACTTTATCCCCGTGCGGTTTAACTTAACTGAACCAGCGAGTAGAATTGTTGGACCACGGTTAGCACGAAATCTCACGGATCATTCCAACGAATTCATTAGTGTTTATTAGTGTATTCGTGGCAAACTTTAATCTGCGAGTAACGTCATTGGCTCAGCTTCTCGCTTTTCAAAATGCCGGCTTGAAACAACTGGGTTTTGATGAGTTTTCCATTCTCATCAAACTCTTTCCATTCTTTGTGTTTTTTGTTGGCTATGTATTCGCCTTGCTCTTTTATTTTCCCGTTGGCAAAGTAGCTGGTGTATATACCGTGCTGTCTACTACCACGGTATCCACATTCAGAAAGTAGTTCTCCGGTTGTATAGTAGTTTTTCACTGTACCGGTTATCAGATTGAATTGCCAGGTTTCCTCCACTGACTTTTCACCATTCTCGTGATAGTGCGTACGCAGACCATGCAATTGGCCTTTCTCATAATTTTCCTTTACGAGCAATTTTTTTCCATCCTTGGCGAAATACAACCAGGTGCCATGCGGTTTGCCGTCTCTAAACTCTTTCGAAAAGATCTTATTCCCTTCGTCTGTGTACTCCTCTTGTTTACTGTCTCGTCCATTGAAGGTAAATTGTTCTTTTACTTTTATACTTCCGTTTTCGAAATAGTCGTAGTTAGAGCCAAATTTTCCACCTTCCTTGAATTGGTACTCGTGTCGTTTCTTTCCGCTTGGGTAGTAGCCAATATTTTCTCCATGTAGTTTTGCATTCATGAAATGACCTTCTAGTTCCAGGTGACCATCGACATCATAGCTTTTGAAGTCGCCCACTTTTTCCCCTTCCGCAATCGAATAAATTAACTCGGGCTGGGTGTTGGGATAAAATGATTTGAAGTAACCGGCAATGAATCCGTCTTTGTAGTTGGCTTCGGTTTCGATAGAACCACTTTCATAAAACGTTTTAGTGACTCCGTTTGGCTTTTGATTCTTGTAGGTGATCTCCTTTCTGATTTTGCCGGTGGCGTAATACTCTTTTACAAGCCCATCAGGTTTTCCTTTCACAAATAAGCCTTCTTGCTTCAGGATGCCAGATGGAAAGTAGGACTTAATGCTGTCAACTAGTTTATTATTTTGATAATAAGCGGTTTGGATCGGCTTACCGGTTTCACTGAAAACTTCTACCGGCCCATGTCGAAGCCCGTCTTCATAGCTGATCTTGCGAATCAGGTTTCCGTTTTGGTGATACTCATAAAAAGTACCGGAACGAACACCATTTACAAAGGTACCCTCGATGTAAATCTTTCCATTTGGAAAAAATTTCTTGTATTTACCTTCTATGGATTGGTTGTCGGCCGAAACGAAATATTGTTCCTGCACTTGTTTTTTGGCAGGATCATAATAAGTCTTTACTTCTTTTTGCGAATAGAGTTGGCTACTTAGAAGCAACAGAAAACAACAAAAGGTCTGATTCATCATATGGATATGACCTAACGAAATACAAAAGGTCATATTATCAAGCAACTAGTATTTTCTCTTTTACAATTTCTCAATAACAATTGCAGAAGCCCCGCCACCACCATTGCAAATCCCGGCTACACCTATGGCCGAATTATTTTGTTTCAGCACGTTAGCGAGTGTGATGGTAATGCGAGCACCAGAAGCACCCAGAGGATGCCCCAACGACACAGCGCCCCCATTGACGTTTACTCTGTCTGCATCAATTTTTAGTAATTGGTTGTTTGCCAACGCAACAGCCGAAAAAGCTTCGTTGATCTCATAGTAGCCAACATCACTTTTTTCTACGCCTGCTAGTTTCATTGCCTTTGGAATAGCCAAAGACGGGGTAGTGGTAAACCACATCGGATCTTGAGCAGCATCGGCAAAGCCTCTGATCTTCGCGATAGGAGTAATGCCTAATTCTTTGGCTTTTTCTTTGCTCATCAAAATGACTGCTGCAGCACCATCATTAATAGTAGAAGCATTAGCAGCGGTGACAGTTCCCTCTTTGGTAAACACGGGTTTTAACCCTGGTATCTTATCAAAGTTCACATTTTTGTATTCTTCGTCCTCTGCAAATAAAGTCACATCACCTTTCTTGCCCGTGATCTCAACGGGAATAATTTCGTCTTTAAATTTTCCAGCAGCCCATGCGGCAGCGGATCGTTTATAAGAGTTGATCGCATACGCATCTTGCTCCTGACGAGTGATCTTCATCTCTTTTGCCGTATTGTCCGCACAAACACCCATAGCGCAACGATTGTATACATCGGTTAGTCCATCGTACGTCAGGCCGTCCAACACTTCTCCACTTCCATACTTAAATCCATACCGAGCTTTCATGAGGTAGTAAGGAATATTGGACATGCTTTCCATACCCCCGGTGACCACCACATCATTCTGACCTAGCATGATTGACTGGGCTCCCAGCATAATGGCTTTCATACCTGAAGCACATACCTTATTCACAAGTGTGCATGGAATATCGTAGCCAAGACCTGCGGCCACAGCCACTTGGGTTGCGGGAGCTTGTTTTAGGCCTGCTGAGATAACGTTGCCAAAAAAAACTTCTTGCACCTGTTTCGTATCAAGATTTATTTTTTGCATCGCGTTCTTGACGGCAATGGCTCCTAACTGAACGGCTGTTAATGTTGACAGACTTCCACCAAAACTTCCAATAGGTGTACGTAGGGCGGCTACAATACATACTTCTTTCATTTTCTTTGGGCTCGGGTTTAGAAACGGTGTTAGTAGTGTAAATATCTTAATTTTAGGCGAGTACCTCTTTCTTTTTTACGTTGGTTAAATAGTCCGGATCCATTAACGTTTTAGAACAAGCCGCTGCGTGCGGAAGTTCATAGCGAAAGAAAAATTTCATGGTGTGTACTTTTCCTTCATAAAACTCAACAGTTTGGTGTGCTACATTTCCTGTTTGAATAGCAATATGTGCAACAGTAGCTTGCTTGAGCCATTGCCAGGCAATTACCACGTAGCTTAGTTGTTCCATAAATACAGTGGCATCGGCCAGATAGCGGTTGATGTCTCCCTGCTGCGCGAATTGGCTAAGATGTTTTAGCACCTCGCTTACTCGATTTAACTCAATCGTCAATTCCGTAGCATAGGGCTTTAGTGCGTCATAGGTAGACGCCTGCGCTATCGCGTGATGGATGGAGTCCATAAGTATGTGTAACGCTTTGCCTTTCTCCATCACCACCTTTCGTCCCAACAAATCGATAGATTGAATACCCGTAGTGCCTTCATACAGTGAGGTGATCTTAATATCACGGTAGTGTTGTTGCACCGGAAAGTCCATCGTGAAGCCATAGCCGCCCAGTGTTTGAATGGCTAATGCAACTGCTCGGCTTCCCTGTTCGGAAGAATAGGTTTTTACTATAGGAGTAAGCAATTCCAATAACAAAAAGCTATTCTGTTTTTCTTCTCCTTCAGCGGCACGTGCAATATCAGAAAGTCGATTGCACTCCATTACCAATGACAGAGCCCCCTCGATAATTGCTTTTTGGGTAAGCAACATTCGCTGTACATCCGGATGGTTAACGATAAGGGTAGGTGGCTTTAACGGATCTTTTTCATTGGCTAATCTTCCTTGTGGCCTTTCATTGGCATATTGCAAAGAAGCCTGGTAAGCCGCCATTGCGGTAGAGGCAGCACCTAGTCCTACACTGATTCGCGCTTCATTCATCATTTGAAACATATAACCCAAGCCTTTGTGTGGTTCGCCAACCAACCAGCCACGGCATTGATCTTTGTCGCCAAAAACCAAGTGAGTAGTACAATAACCTCGCTGCCCCATCTTTTGGAAATCGCCAGCACAGAATACATCATTGGGAGTAAGTGATCCATTTTCCTCTGGCCAATATTTTGGAATAATAAATAGAGAAATTCCTTTTACTCCGGGTGGAGCACCTTCAATTCTTGCCAATGTTAAGTGAACAAAATTATCACAAGCTTCATGCTGACCTCCGGAGATAAATATCTTTTGTCCTTTAATTTTGTAGAAGCCATCATTCATTGGCTTTGCGCTGGTTGTAATATCAGTCAACGAACTTCCTGCCTGGGGTTCGGTCAATGCCATCGTGCCCTGCCAATCGCCAGCAAATATTTTTGGAACAAACTTCTTTACTTGTTCACTCGTTCCGAAGCTGGTAATAAGTGCCGCTGCGCCAGCTGATAAACTAAAATAGCCCTGACTACTGTTGTTGGCCGACATGAAGATGTGCTGAGCTGCATTGAAGATCATCATAGGCAATTGCATGCCGCCAAATTCAAATTTGGATCCACCGCCAATCCAGCCATTCTCTGCTGCTTGCCTGATGATCGTTTTTAATTGTGGATGGGTTTTCACTCCACCATTACCGTCATATTGAGCGGGCTCTGAATCCATCGCTTTAAAATAGGGAGCCATATCGCGATCGGCTAACAACTTTGCGGATTCTATCATCATCCAGGCTTCTTCCCAGTTTAAATGAGAAAAGTGAGGAAGCACAAATACATCTTTAACATGGTGTACTTCTTGAAGAAGAAATTTGGTGTGTTCTATGCTAGTATATCGCATACTTTTGAATGTTGAATTTGAAACTTTGAATCTTGAATCTTGAATCTTGAATTTTGAATCTTGAATCTTGAATTTTGAATCTTGAATTATCTTGCGGCCCCACCATCTATTGTCAAACAGATTCCGCTAACAAATGATGCCTCATCAGAAGCCAGGTAAAGATAGCCATTTGCAATATCTTCTGGAAGGCCCCATTTGCCCACCGGAATATGCGCAAGGCTTTGCTTACGAACTTCTTCTGGCATTGCATCGGTCATCGCAGTTTGAATAAAACCAGGGGCGATGCAGTTGGCAGTGATTCCGAAACGCCCTAGTTCTAGTGCCCATACTTTGGTCATCCCAATAATCGCAGACTTCGTTGCCACGTAGTTGGTTTGACCGTAGTTTCCGCGGATGGCTACATTAGAAGAGGCAGATACGATACGCCCATAACTTTGCTCTTTCATTATCGGCACCACGGCCTGCGTGCAATTAAACACTCCCGTTAAATTAACAGAGATTACATCATCCCATTCTTGTTTGGACATCTTTAGCAAAGTGCGGTCTTTTGTGATTCCTGCATTGTTGATCAGAATATCAATTCGCCCAAAATGTTTATGTGCGTCACTCGCACCCTGAAACACCTGTTCTTGATCAGCTACTGAAATCTTTGAGAAGATTGCTTCGTATCCTTGCTTCTTTAGATCCTCTACAACCGTTTTGCCTTTTTCCGAAAGATCCCACAGAATGATTTTTGCTCCTTCTTTTGCAAACCGTTGTGCTGTAGCTAACCCAATGCCATTGGCACCTCCGGTGATTAATGCAACTTTATTATTTAGTCTCATCGATGAAATTTTAAATTTATAATTCTCAACCTTGAATTTTGAACTTTGAATTTTGAATCTTAAATCTTGAATTAATAAAGCGCAGTCAAGAGTTCACCCACATAGGCTGGTTTTTCTTCACCTTCAATTTGTATCGTGCATTCCACGAAAAGCTTGATTCCATTATTGGGCATATCTTCAACATTTACAATTTTTCCGGTCATGCGGATCCTACTACCTGATTTTACGGCCACTGGAAAGCGGGCTTTGTTGAGCCCATAGTTGATAGCAGTAGTAGCGCCTTCAATTTGAATTAATTCATAAAAGAATTTAGCTGCCAACGACATGGTAAGATAACCATGTGCAATGGTCTTGCCTCCAGGCATTTGTACTTTGGCACGATCGACATCCACATGTATCCATTGATTGTCTTGGGTAGCGTGAGCAAACTCGTTGATGATCTCCTGAGTCACCATAAACCAGTCGGTGACCGCAAGTGATTGACCTACATAATTTTTGATGTCAGCCAACTTGATCTTTAGTGGTTTGGCAATAATTTGATCAGCCTTTCTTTCTTTCACCGAATCCACTTTTGGAGCAGGGACATCTTCTGTCCAGGTTCTTACTTTCACTACTGCTTTGCCAATCACCTTCCGGTTCATTAAGTCTTCTAATGCTTGAGGGGCATCTTCCAATGAGTAGACTTTGTGAATATGCTGTTTGATTTTGCCTGACTTCATCCATGACAAGAGGTCACCTAAATTTTGTAAGCTCTGTTGTGGTTCACGCTCTGCAAAACTTCCCCAGAAAACGCCCATGATGGAGCATCCTTTTAACAAAGGTAAATTCGCAGGAAACTGAGGAATCTCTCCGGTGGTGAAGCCTACCACTAAGTACCTGCCTTTCCAGGCAATTGAACGCAGCGCTTGTTCAGCCAATTTTCCACCAACCGCATCATAGATCACATCAACGCCTTTCTCTTGTGTAATCTCTTTTAGACGAGCACGCAGGTCTTCTTCTGAATAATTGACGAGATGATCGGCACCTTTTTCTTTGCAGGTATTCAATTTCTCTTTGGATGAGGCCGCTGCTATCACGGTGGCGCCCATTACCTTTCCTAATTCAACAGCCGCTAAACCGACACCACCAGCCGCGCCTAGTACCAATAAGGTTTCTCCAGATTTTAGCTGTGCACGATCTTTTAAAGCATGATAAGAAGTGCCATACGTGTAAAGGGTGCATGCTCCATTGATGAAGTCCATTCCCGCTGGCATGGGAAACACACGATTTGCCGGAACGACCACTTGCTCAGCAAAACCACCCCAGCCGCAAAGCGCAACCACTCGATCACCTGTTTTTAGATGTTTGACTTTTTCTCCTACGGCTTCAATTACTCCTGAAACTTCACCACCGGGAGAAAAAGGCAGATCAGGTTTGAATTGATATTTGTTTTGAATGATAAGCAGGTCTGGGAAGTTGACACCACAAGCAAAAACGTTGATAACGACTTCATCTGGCTTTGCAATAGGAGGGGAGATTTCTTCGATTACCAATGTTTCAGGAAGACCAAATGCTTTACAAACGACTGCCTTCATAGCGTAACAATTCTAGTTCGACTTTATTTTAGTGCCAAATCGTAAATCGTAAGTCCAAAATCGTAATTTTTTTCTACCAATCCGGTTTGCCTTTGTCTTTGGGCTTGGTGGCCTTGCGTTTGTTTTGTTGCAAGTACTGTACCTCCTGATTTTTCATTGCCTCTAAAATCATCTTCGCTTTTTCTTCGCTCATCTGCATTTCTTTCAATTTCTCGGATACAGAAGGAGGGATGTCTTTCTTGTCTTTGTTCTTCTCCTGTTCCTCTTTTTCCTTTTGTTCTTTCTCTTTTTGTTCCTTCTCCTTTTGATCTTTCGGGTCTTTCTCTTTTTGATCCTTCTTGTCCTGATCTTTTTTCTCCTGATCTTTCTTGTCTTGGTCTTTTTTCTCTTGATCTTTCTTTTCCTGATCCTTTTTCTCCTGATCTTTTTTGTCTTTCTGCTGATCTTTTTGATCCTTCTTTTGATCGTCTTTTTTATCCTGATCTTTCTGATCTTTATTCTTCTGTTGATCTTGTTTCTTTTTCTCTTCCAGTTTTTTCTTTACGATTTCATAATTATATCGGGCTTCATCGTTTTCGGGCGCAGCTTTTAAGGCTTGCTTAAAATAATTAAGCGATTCTTCCAGCTTTTCCTGATTGTTGGCCATCACACCTAATTGCTGATTGGCAACTGAACTAATTTTCTTGTTTGCGCTTTGCGTTAATCGTTGATAATTGTTGAGTGCCCCCGTGGTGTCATTGGCTTGAAAAAATGCACTCGCCAGATTAGCACGAACTTCATCTTCGTTAACTCCCAGCGAATCGATCAGATACGTGTACTTTTTGATCGCTGTTGTAAAATCGCCAGACAGAAACGCTTTCTTCGCTTCTGCTTTGGCTGAATTTATCTTACCGATTTTGTCGAGGTCGGTGAATAGGAGGGTTGCAAGCAAAAAAACAAGGGTTGTCTTCATCGGTTGCTATTTTGTCTTTATGAGTTGAATCGCTGCCAATGTCATATTCTAACTGTTCGTATGCTGATGAGCAGATCTAAAATTATCAATACTAGTGCGGCCAATAGAAAGTAAAAATAGCGATTGGCCGATACATCGACCATTCGAGCATCGCGCAATTCGCCTTCGATTTTTCCAATGGTACTGATCATTCGGTTGACATCGTTTTTAGAGTCGTTGATTTCAAAATACTGGCCGTTTGTTTTGCTGGCCAATGCTTTTAACGAGCTCGCATTCAGTTTTGATACAACAGCATTTCCGCTCTGATCGGTCTTATAACCTCTCCCTGATTCAATCTGACTGCCGCGCTCCGTTCCCACGCCCAGGGTAAACAACTTGATTCGATTATCCTCCACTTCACGAGCCATTTCGTCCGTTTCTTCACCAAAGTCTTCACCATCGCTGATCAGGATAATCACTTTTGATTTTTGCTGCGCGCTTATGCCTTCCTGTTCTGTGAGTTTCTTAAGCGCCATTTTTAAGGGCGGAGAGAAGTCAGTGCCGCTTGAGGGAACCAGGCTGGTGTTCATGGTTTCGATAAAAAGATTCAGAGCATTTTGGTCGTACGTGAGCGGACATTGCATAAATGCTTCGGATGAAAAGATAATCACCCCCACGCGATCGGAACTAAAAGCATCCACGATCTTTTTCATTTCAAATTTGATCTTTTCCAGCCGGGTGGGCTGAATGTCAAATGCATCCATCGACTTAGACAAGTCCACGCAAATCATAATATCTTTTCCCACAGACTTGATTTCCTTCTTTGATCCACCAAAAGAGGGGCCCAAAAAAGAGATGATGAGGAGGGCAAAAAAGCAGGTTCTAAAAAACACCTTGATGAAAACTGTTTTATAAGGAGTTGATAGCCTTCGGCTAATCCGGATGATCTTTAAAAGATAGAGAGCATAAAAGACCACAAAAAGCCCAATCAGCAGCAACTCCACCCACCCAAATTCACGGAACCAAGCCATTGTCGAAAAGAATAGCAACAAAAATAAAAAAGCCTTGCGACTTGCAAAGCTTTTGTTGGCAGGTGGCAACCCGGGCGTTTCAGGGATGGAACTGACGACCTTGGTGCCTTAAGCGCCACGCGATTGGTCTTCAATAAACCTCTTTGCGCCTCGTTTTTTGATTTTGCTTTCCAAAGTCAACGCTTCTGATCTCGATGAGACTTGTTTACTCCAAACGACTTCCCAAGGCAGACCGTGTTTGATTGACTTAGTTTCCCCCTGATTGTGTTCGACAATTCTATTTTCAAGATCTTGAGTTGATCCTGTATAGAATGTAGAGGTTGATTCGCTAAAAAGTATGTAAACGGTAAATGCCATATACAAAAAAAGCCCCGCAATCTGCGGGGCTTTTAAGTCGGGGTGGCCAGATTCGAACTGACGACCTCTTGGTCCCAAACCAAGCGCGATACCGGGCTACGCTACACCCCGAATTTACTACTCAAAATTTCAAAATACTCTAGCTCGTTTCGTATCTGCGACCTTGGCGCCAAAAGCGCCACGCGATACCGGGCTACGAATTTCAAAATACTCTAGCTCGTTTCGTATCTGCGACCTTGGCGCCAAAAGCGCCACGCGATACCGGGCTACGCTACACCCCGAATTTACTACTCACAATTTCAAAATACTCTAGCTCGTTTCGTATCTGCGACCTTGGCGCCAAAAGCGCCACGCGATACCGGGCTACGCTACACCCCGAACAATTTTAAAAGAGGCGCGAAGATATAAAAACATATCGACTCGCCAACAATTTTTGTGATCCCGGCTGGATTCGAACCAGCGACCTACTGCTTAGCTTACCACTTCGATTTTCATCGCCCCCTTTGGACTGGGGTTCGTGGTCTGGACTATATCTTCACCAATTTCAGGTGTGATGCGTATAGTCTCTACGGAACTTCCCGATAGTTTTTAGCCCAATTTACATTTTGGCCTTGACTATTTTTTGGGGTATCTACCCTCAAACTTACTGTGCTATTTTTGCTGAATTCCTTTGCATTGAAGTAGTAACACTCATCATTATCAATACAATAGACACAGTAAACATCTATTGAATCTATATCCACTTTTTTAGTGTGTACTCCCTTGCTATCAGAATAACTATGCTCAAATCTTACAGAAAGGCTTCCTTTTTTAATGCTTCTTGCCTTGACTTGCACTCTCTTGAAATTGCAATTTTGATAAATAACAAGATCAAACGGAGAATGCTCGGACAAAGGCAAACAAACCAGAAAACCTTTTGAACACAAATCAGCTTGAGCCTTCAATACTCCTAAGTCTCCTTTATTCTTAGTATGATGTTGTTTCATATCGAAAATAATAAGACCGAAAATTTCCTCGGTATTGCCATGCTAAATTTATAAAATTTAGCGAAGGGTTCACCGATACAGCACCATCCAATTTGTCCATTTTTTGTTTTTGAACAAAGGCTCCTATTTGTTAAAGGCAGTTGCTCTATCCAGCTGAGCTACGAGACCAACATGTCAAAGATCATTGAATCTTACGTTCTATTCAACTGATACCTAAACCTAATAAAGATTGAGATACTAATCAGCGGAGAGGGGGGGATTCGAACCCCCGGTACAGTTTAACCCGTACGACAGTTTAGCAAACTATTGGTTTCAGCCACTCACCCACCTCTCCGTGGAGCTAAAAAGAACGCAAATATAAGGCAGAATGATCTTATTTCGCGTCATCTTTTGTTTTTTTTGAAAAGCCCGATTGAGTCGATCGCTTTTTGCCAAAAAAAAGGGTTATCACTTTTGCTTTAACAATGCTCCCGTCAGGGCTGCAAAGCCACCCACCAAACCACCGATTAACGTGGTAATTAGTAGTGAATTAAGAGGCAGAAGTTTGTTTACTTTTTCAGTCAAAATCGAATGAGTGGTCTGGTCAATATAGTAGGCCATTCCAAACCAAAGAATCCCAACACCAACAAAACCCGCGGCAAAAGAAGCGCCTGACTTGTTGCCGACCGCAAACGAAACAGCGAGCGCCCCGATAGCCAACGTCCACCATGGCAAAAAAGTTTGAAGTAAGAAGCAAACGATGATGGTAGCTATTATTTGAATAAGAAATTTCATTTTGAGGCAGGTGTTAAAGTGGTTGTAAATAGAGCAGATGAGGTAAGTGCTGATGGAGCTCCTTCAAATTTTAGTTGTAGAGGCTGCGCTTTTTCCCATGGAGCAATAAAGTTTTCATAATAAGGGCTTCCGGGGTTGCCGGATTGTCCACCTGGATAAACTCCCCACGCTTTTATTCCTGTTTTCTCGAGACTCACCACCATGCGCCAGCTGGGTCCCCATCCACCGCGTGATGCGTTTAGTGTGTTGGGGTTTCCACCGTTGATGGCGTGTACACTAAAAGACTCCAGTCGAAGCAAATGACGAACGAATGAATCTTTAAAGTATGCCCAGTCTGCTTTTCGACCATGGTCTTTTTCCCATTTGCTGACGCGCTCAATTGCCCGTTGAAGCCCCATTTTGATGATGTCATTTTTGGTTTCTTTTTCAGGCGTTTTTTGGTGATCATAAAAAGAAAGATCTGGATTGTTCTTCAATAGCCACCAAGTCATGTATTCAGAAGGCTTCGGCAAGCTAACTTTGCTATCTACCATTTCATCCCATATCGACAACTGCAATTCTTCCAGCCAGGCTTCAAAATAAGAAGGCGCAGTTCCTTCTGCATCGTTGGTATAGTTCCAAGTTTTCATTATGTCAACAGCCTTTTTTTCATCTTCCTTTAGGTTGAATGATTTGACACCATCAGTCAATAGAGGAAGGTATTCTTCAGCTTGAATATTATAGTTGTCGTTTTGCAATTGCATCATTTGCTGGGGAGTGATGTTATTCATTTCACTCAAAACACGGTTCACTCTTCTATTCCGATAATGCTCCCACTGGCTGGAATGGACAAAGTAAGGGTAGCTGCCGTCCACCGGATACTGATTGGCGGAGCTAACAAAACCTCTCTCCGGATTTTTGATCATCACATTTTGATCATAGGGAATAAAAGCCTTCCACTCAGAGGAGGTCTTTGATCCATCCAACACAAACTTTCCTTCGTCCTTTCTGCGAACCGGATATTTGCCCTGAATGCGAATGGCAATATCTCCTGCCACGGAGGCGAAAGCGAAATTTTGCGCGGGGAAGTAGTAATGATCAAGCGCTTTCATGTAGTCGCCATGGTTGTTACCCCGATTAAACTCATAGAAGGTACGCAAAATGTTACCCCCATCGTGGGCAATCCATCGGTAGGCATAATGTTTATTCTGTTTATCTGCATGATACGATTCATCATAGGTTACTGGGCCAAGATGAGTGAGTACCATCGTATCATAGAAGTCTGGCTTGCCTTTTATCGAGAACTTCTCGATTATTTTTTTGGTTGCTTTCCATTGCCCATCGCTCAGGTATTCATTTTTTGTGTTGTCTTTGAATGTGATTTTATACCAATCCACCAGATCACGCTGGGCGTTAGTGGGGCCCCAAGCAATTGAATCATTGAAGCCGATAATCACACAAGGCGAACCGGGGAAAGATGCTCCCATTGTGTTGACGCCAGGTCCATTTAAATGAATCGCATACCAAATGGAGGGCATCGTCAACCCGAGGTGTGGATCACTGCATAAGATGGGCGAGCCACTTGCGGTTTTTTTGCCACTAACTGCCCAGTTGTTGCTGCCAATATTCTTGGGCTGTTTTTCTACCGGTTTAATAGAAACAACTTCCATCGGTTCAATAGCAGGAATCGAGTCGACAGTCACGGGTTTGAACTTCCAGCCACCTTCATTGTCTACAATCGGGTCACTAACCGGCTCACGATCAGGGAACAGAAGATCAAGAATTTCTTTGCCGAAAGTCTTTAGCGCATTTGTTAACTCGATATCATTTTCGCCCGAATTGAGCGTTTTTGCCATGTTCATCAGAAACAAGCCTACCTTCAGATCCGTCCAAGGCTCGGGTCTGTAGCCCATCAATTTGTATTCGATCGGAAGTTTTTCATCATTCAGTTGGTTGATGTAAGCGTTTATCCCCGCTGTGTATGCCTTGACTGCTTCTTCTATTTCCGGATCCGCTTTTATCATTTTTAGGCTGTTCTCGGCTCCAAGTACCATTCCCAATCTGCGCTGGTTTCTGTCAAAATCTAGAGCAGCCGCACCGGCAATTTCAGAGATCCTGCCAGCCGCTGCATGGGTTTGAAATTCCATCTGCCACAACCGATGCTGGGCCGTTACGAATCCCTGTGCGTAATATAAATCGGCATCGTTGCTTGCAAAGATATGCGGGATAAGGGCGCTATCATATACGACTGTTACTTTGTCTTTCAAGCCCGGAAGATTGACCTCCTGATCGTTCACCGTGCCCGTCTCTGCATTTTGCCAGAAGCCATGAAAAGGATCCACAAATTTTCCGAGAGGTGGAATGGGCGAGCCGAAGCTCCAGCTATTGTTGAGAAAGTAGACTAACGCAATTGTGATACTTAGCGAGATGACAGGTTTAACTAACTTCATATGTTTATCGATTGAAACAAACCTACTTCATTTCGCCTTGAATATCCTAATCTCGAAGTGAAACTTTATCTAACTTGCGCTACCGATTTGATGCATGGACAAAAAGTGGTTTGTATTTTATACCAAGAGCAGGCAAGAGAAGAAGGTTAACGAGCTCTTACTCAAAAAGAAATTTGAACCCTTTCTTCCCATGCAGCAAGTCATGCGGCAGTGGAGCGATCGAAAGAAGAAAGTGACCGTGCCGCTATTCAACTCTTATATTTTTGTTTTGGTAGAAGAGCATCGAATTTCAGATGTCTTACAGGTGCCGGGTATTGCCTGGAATATCAGACACAATAACAAGCCGGCCATCCTTCATGTGACCGAACTGAATACCATCCAGCGATTTATCGAAACGGGTTGGCTTATCGAAGCCGGCTCTGACTTTACTCAGATTGCCGTGGGTGATCTGGTGAAGGTATTGGATGGGCCATTAAAAGGCGCGATTGGCCGGCTTACATCGGTGCACAATAAACACCAATTCAGTGTAGTTCTGGAGTCAATCGGGCAGGTAATTACCGCACAAATTGATAAGCATGCGGTGAGAAAACTTACTGATAAAGAGCTGAATAGCTCGGTACTTATACTTTAGCACTTTATCGAGTAACGGAATTACTCAAAAAGTGTAGATTTGTGCTGTGTTAGAGTTAGAGTCTTTGATCACTTCGCGTACGCGAATCAAGATGCTGTTGAAGTTTTTTTCCAACAGTCATTCCTCTGCTTACCTCCGTGAAATGGCGGAAGAGTTTGGTGAGTCCACCAACTCAATCAGGCATGAATTAAACAAGCTTTCAAGTGCGGGCTATTTGATCTCCTCCAGCGAGGGACGTACCATTGCGTACCGCGCTAACACCAAACACCTACTTTATCAGGAGCTAAGGAAACTAGTTCACAAGTATTTGGGCTTCGAAACGATTCTAGATAGTGTAGTTCATAAAGTGGTCGATCGCCTGGGCAAAGTAGACGGTGTGTTCATTGTGGGAGATTATGCCGGTGGAAAAGACAGTGGAATCATTGACTTAGTATTGGTAGGGGAGATCGACCAACCCTACTTAGCCATATGTGTTCAGAAAGCAGAGGCATTAATCAAGAGAAAGATACGGACATTGGTGCTGTCACCTGCAGAGTACGAATTGAATAAAGGAAATCTTCATCCTGAAAAAGCCATTTGGCTGTGGGGTGATGAGGCTGAGCTGAGGGCTTAGCATGGAAGAATTTTTGGTGTGCCTACTCATCCCTATGGGACTGAGGAGGCGAAGCTTTAACCGGCAATTATCTATATATTTATAAGTTTAATTAAATGTGTGTCATGTCAAATATCATCCGATGGATTGCTTTGTTGGGAGTGGTCTTTCTCAGTTCTTGTGTCTCAAACCGAAAAGTAACGCTACTTCAAAAAGACGATGTCAATGCAGTTGGCCTTCCCAAAGATAAGGTGGTTAGAACATATGATATCGATACGTTTGTGTATAAGATACAATCCAACGATATCGTATCGGTTCGGTTTGAAAGTTTAACCCCAAAGGAATTTGATTTCTTCAATACTCAAGCAGTTCAGCAACCTATTGGTGGAGGTGCATTGGCTGCCAGTGCACTTTTAGTGGGCGAACTGGTGGACGAACATGGCGAAATACCTATTCCGCTAGTTGGCAAATTTAAGATAGCAGGGCTTACGGTTTTTCAAGCTCAGCAGGCGCTTCATGATATCGCTATCGGATACGGAATTAAATCACCTATTGTTCGGGTGAGGCTAATTAATTACAGAATTACTCTTTTGGGCGAAGTGAATCATGAAGGTACTACATTGTTGACCACCAACCGTGTCTCTATTATGGAGGCGATTGGTTTGGCTGGCGGCCTGGGAGAACTTGCAGATAGATCAAAAATAAAATTGATCCGGCAAAATGGAAACCAAACAGAGGTTGTTTATCTCAATCTTTTAGAGGAAGAGTTTTTCAAATCACCTTACTATTACACCTATCAGAATGATATATTGATCGTTCCCGCATTGCGTCAGCGCGCCTACCGTAAATATTTTGGCCAAAACCTGGCTCTTTTTGTTTCTACTGTCTCAGTTGTCCTTTTAACTCTAAACCTTCTTAAAAATTGAACCTTGACGATATTCCCAAAGAGCTTCCGGCTCGGTTGCCTGCCCAACCTTTTAATATTGATGTCAAAAGAGTGCTATTTAAAGGACTTCGTTATTGGTATGTATTTGTAATCTCACTTGCACTAACAGTTTCATATGCCTATTTAAAAACGCGCTATGCGGTGAAGATCTATCCGGTTACAGCGTCTATCCTAATTAAGGAAAAAGAAGAAACATCAGAAGGAAAGTTGCTTTATAACAACCCTCTGGTAAGTGGGTACCGAAATTATGAAAATGAACCTTATCTAATTAAGTCATATCCACTCATTCAACGAACACTCGAGGCATTGAATTTTGGTGTTACTTTTTATAACGAAGGGAAAGTTTTAACGACCGAAATATATGACCCTCAGATAAAAGCAACTGTGTTGAAAAACGGAGGGGATCATCGGTTTTATTGTAGAATAATCAATGCGAAACAATATCAACTTTATTCAAGTAGCGAAAGTAATGAATTTTTAACCTATTCTTTCGGAGACACCGTCACCTATCAGGGGCTTACGTTTATTTTTTCATCTCGTTCAAATGCGCGTGCCACGATCAATTTAAACCAGCCTGTTGTTTTCACCTATAGTGACCCCGCCCACCTGACTGGTTCCTATGTGGGTGCATTGCAGGCCTCCTGGACCGAAGAAGGTGCGGGGGTAATGGATCTTCGTATCAGCGGATCTAATCCACAAAAAGATATTGACTTTATAAATGGCCTTATTCAGCAATATCAGGAGTTTGATTTAGATAAAAAGAATCAAGCGGCCACCCGCACCATTGAGTTCATCGGTAGTCAACTTGCCATTATTAGCGATTCATTGCACTTAGCAGAACGACAATTAGAGCGCTTTAAAAGCCAAAATTCTATTTCAGATGTGAGCGCTGATGCTCAGAGATTAAGTGAACAGATAAGCAGTGTGGAAGAGCAGGGTACGTTATTGCGAATCAAGGCGAATTACTATCGATACCTAAGAGACTATCTTCAAAAGGACGAATTTCTTGATAAAATTATTCTCCCTATTTCCATTGGAATTAATGATCCCATCCTATCCAATTTTATTTCAAAGTTGATCGATCTGCAAGAGACACTTAGACTCAACGGCACTACTGATAACCCACTGGTCAATGAAGCGAAACGAAAAGTCAGTGAGCTAAAGAGAGCTATTTTGGAATCGGTCAAAAATCAAGAAGCAGTGGATAACATAAATGGTAATTTTATAGCTAATAAAATTAAAGGATTTGAAAAAGAACTCAGCGGGTTGCCTGCTGCTGAAAGAAAATTAATATCTTTTAAAAGGAATTATTCATTTCTGGAGAGTATTTACATGTTTCTCTTACAAAAGCGAGCAGAAGCAGGAATTTCAAGAGCTTCTACTACAACTGATATTGACATCGTAAACCCACCGATGCAAGCGGGTGGACCGACCAGTCCAAAACCTGCACAGAATTATGTTTTTGCTTTTGCAGCAGGGCTCCTATTTCCGGCTCTTGTTTTTATTTTGATGGAGTTACTCAATAGCAAAGTGCAATCAAAAGAAGATGTTGAAAAAATAACATCCATTCCTTTTATTGGAGGAATCGGGCATAAAAGTGGTGAAAACAATATAGAGGTACTCACGAAGCCTAAGACGGCCATTGCGGAGTCCTTTCGAGCGCTTCGATCTAACCTGAGTTATTTCTTGGGAAAGCGTGAAAAAGTGGTGATCATAATTACAAGTTCTATTAGTGGCGAGGGCAAAACCTTTACTTCAATCAACTTGGCTTCAGTGATCAGTTTATCCGATAAAAAGACATTGATAGTGGGTGCAGATATGCGAAAGCCAAAGCTTTATAGTGACCTTAATTTAGTGAATGATGTTGGATTGAGCTCTTATTTAGCGGGCATAGCCAATTTCGACACCATCGTGCAATCCACCTCTTATTCCAATCTTGATTTGATAAGCGGAGGCCCAGTGCCGCCTAATCCGTCTGAATTGTTGCTTACAAATCGGATGTATGAATTTTTAGGGGAGGCGAAAAGCCGGTATGACTTTGTGATTATTGATACGCCTCCTTTGGCGATTGTGTCTGACGCATTTGCTTTTGCGGACTATGCAGATCACACTCTTTTTGTGATACGCCAAAATTATACGCCTATTGAGTTAATTAGAACGTTAGATGATTCTTACCGCTCTGGCAAACTCAAAAATGTGAGTATTTTACTCAACGATATTTATCGCACCGGCCATGGTTATGGTTATGGTTATGGTTATGGGTATGGGTATGGATACGGCTATGGTGGTTATGGTTACGGATATGGTTACGGATATCAAAGCAAGAAGAATGGTTACGGGTATTACTCGGAGTCATAAGTATTTCAAAAAAATAATTGACTTCATCTATAGAAGCTTAAATCCTTTCCCTAGTTGAAGAAGATCATTTTTATCAATTCCCACCCCATTCAATACTTTGCTCCTCTGTATAAATACCTGAATCAGCAAGGGATCAACACATCATGCTGGTATTGCTCAACCGAAACGTTGGCCGGCCATCGCGACCTCCAGTTTAATGCGGAGGTTAAGTGGGACATTCCCGTATTAGAGGGATACACGCATCGATTTTTTAAAAATTATTCATGGAAGCCCTCTTTTTACAACGGCTTCTTCGGACTTATTAATCCTGGTCTGCTGACTGCTTTGCTCAGGCAACCACCTAGTGTTATTATCGTGCATGGCTGGGCGTGCCTGACAAACGTTTTGGTGTTGATACTTGGCCGATTGGCCGGCCATACGGTTTGTCTCCGTGCCGAGACCCCGCTCAATCAGGAGTTATTAAAGGGCAGGCTCAACCAATGGTTAAAGCGGTTCCTGCTTAGAGGCATTCTTTTCCGGTTTGTGAATTGGTTCTTATATATTGGCAAGCAGAATAGATTATTTTATGAGCATCTCGGTTTAAAACGAGAAAAACTTTTATTTACACCGTATGCGGTTGACAATGAACGGTTTCAAAACGCTGCGCGTAAGTACACTTCTCACAAGGCAGAGCTGAGACAAGAGCTCGGTTTTCCTGAGTATGCTCAACTCGTTTTATTTACTGGAAAGTACATTCAAAAGAAACGCCCGCTGGATATTCTGGCTGCTTTTGAAAAGTTATCTTTACCCGAAAAATGTTTGGTGATGGTGGGTGAAGGCGAACAGCGAGTACAAATGGAAGATTTTATTAAGTCGCAAGAATTGAAGGACGTCTACCTGACAGGGTTTGTAAATCAAACAGAGATTGAAAAGTATTATGCGGTGGCAGATGTTTTTGTGATGTGCTCGGAAGAAGGAGAAACTTGGGGACTCTCGGTTAACGAGGCAATGAATTTTAGTTTGCCTATTGTAGTTTCCGATCGAACAGGATGTGCGGTTGATTTGGTGGAAGATGGCAAAAACGGTTTTGTCTTTAAAACGGGAGACGTGAACGACTTAAGCACAAAGATAAAGCAAGCGTTCCAACTAGAAGGACACAAGAGTCATGAAGTTATCCAACGATATTCATTTGAAATCATTGGTAAGACACTAAGGAAACTTTCTGAGAACAGTTAGCAACTACCGATTGAATGAAAGAAGAGTTTGACATTATCATAGAACAAGGAAGGTCCGAACGAAACTACTGGAAAGACCTTTGGCGCTTTCGCGAGCTCTTTTATATACTTAGCTGGCGCGATATAAAGGTAAGATATAAGCAAACCGTTATAGGTGCTGCATGGGCCATTATCCGACCGCTTCTTACAATGATTGTCTTTACGTTTGTATTTGGCAAAGTAGCAAAGTTACCTTCTGAAGGTAATGCACCCTATGCCCTCATGGTGTTTGCCGGCTTGTTGCCCTGGCAATTCTTTTCATCCAGCCTTACAGAGGCGAGCAATAGTCTTATTGGCAATACCAATCTCATTACCAAAGTTTATTTTCCCAGGCTGATCATTCCTGCTAGTGCAGTGATCACCAGTTTTGTTGACTTTGCCATTTCCTTTGGGCTTCTTGTGCTGATGATGATCGGTTATCAATACACACCTTCGTGGCAGATTGTATTCCTGCCAATCTTTTTGCTCCTTGCTTTTATGACTTCCTTTGGTGTAAGCCTTTACCTTACTGCTTTGAATGTAAAGTATCGCGACTTCCGTTACATTATTCCGTTTATTGTTCAGTTCGGATTATATGTTTCTCCAGTTGGTTTTAGCAGTACTATTGTGCCCGATCAATGGAGGTTTCTTTACGCATGCAACCCGATGGTTAGTGTCATTGACGGGTTCCGCTGGTGTATCCTTGGCGAAGCCAATCTTCAATGGGACATGCTAGCTATATCAATGGTGGTAACTGCTTTATTTCTAGTCATCGGTATTCGCTATTTCCGCAAGACCGAAAAATCGTTTGCTGATAACATATAACTATGCCCCAACCCATTATAAAGGTCGATCACCTTTCCAAAAAATTTATGATCCAGCATGAGGCAGGTGCGGGTGGACGCTATACATCTTTGCGTGATGTTATTTCCGATAGAGTGCGGGGCATTGGTAAAAAGAAAGAACAAACTCGTGCCAAAGAGGAGGAGTTTTGGGCGCTGCGTGATGTGAGCTTCGAAGTGGAACAGGGTGACAGAGTTGGCATTATTGGAAGAAACGGTGCCGGCAAAAGTACATTACTGAAGGTGTTAAGTCAGATCACCGAACCATCCAGTGGAAGCATTCGCATCAAAGGCAGAGTGGCCAGCCTGCTGGAAGTTGGCACGGGATTTCATCCGGAGCTAACGGGCAGGGAAAATATTTTTCTCAACGGTGCTATTCTTGGCATGAGCCGGGCAGAGATCAAGAGAAAATTTGACGAGATAGTTGCGTTTGCTGAAACTGAAAAATTTCTGGACACGCCCGTGAAGAGGTACAGCAGCGGCATGTATGTACGGCTCGCTTTTGCTGTGGCTGCGCATCTTGAGCCTGAGATATTAATAATTGATGAGGTGTTGGCAGTAGGAGACGCTCAGTTTCAAATGAAATGTTTAGGTAAGATGGAGGATGTCAGCAATAATGAAGGAAGGACTGTTCTCTTTGTAAGCCACAATATGGGTGCTATAAAACATCTTTGTACTAAAGGTATGTTACTAAAGGATGGAAGAATCTCTGTAAATGGAAACATACAGGAAGTCGTAAATGAGTATTCTAAAAGTCCATTAAAAAACGAGTCTAAGGGTTATAGACACATTGCGGGTAACCAAGCTGTTAAAATTGATAAGTTAGTTATTGCCAATATTGATGAAGGTATTGGTATTTATGATAGTATTCATATATCAATAAATCATAGTGAAGGATCCAGTTCTGATAATTTACATCTGGATGGCTTTCATTTTTTTCTACTTATTCATAATAGTGAAGGAGAGGTTGTTTGGAGTATTTTTCAGAAGGACTCAGATACAAGATGCGGAAATGTTCAAGGTGTGATAAAAGTTGAAATTGTTAACATTTTAACTCCAGGACAGTATCTCATATCAGCGGGCATATTCGATAAAAGTAATCAGTTTCTTGATTGGGTTGAAAATGCTGAAACATTTGAAGTTTTGCCGGTATTTAAAACGGGCGTTAGCTTTGATCAAAGATTCGGGAAAGTTACAACAGAAGGTGAATGGTCAGTATGATGTTTCGGACTTGGAAAAGAATTTCGTCAAAAATAAATCGCTTAGTTGAAAATAAGAGAGCAGCTTTTTTTTTACGCGGTCTTAAGCATCATGGTATTGATGTTTCCATAAGGCAGCCCGTTTGTTTTGAAGGAATCGAATTTATTGAGGTTGGTAATGATGTTTCTATAGCAGCCTTTGTTCATATGTGGGGCTATGGAGGAATAAAAATAGGAAATCGTGTAATGATCGGATCACACTCTTCGATTTCAACAATCACACACGACTACACTAAAGAACAGATGTACAATACTATTGTTGCAAAACCAATCGTAATTGAGGATGATGTTTGGATTGGAACACATTCTGTTATTATGCCAGGCGTTACCATCAGAAAAGGGGCAGTAGTGGGTGCTGGTGCTGTTGTAACTAAAGACGTTGACGCATTTTCTATTGTTATAGGTGTGCCAGCTAATGCTTTAAAGTTAAGATTGTAAAATGAAGATTAATGCATGCATAGGCTGCGGTTCAGATAAATGGCATTTTGTAAGTAAGGCAGGTGAAATCATCGAGAAAAGGAATAACCTAAATTTCATACAGGAGGCATATTCAATATTTAAGTGTGATAACTGTGGATTATATTTTAAAGACCACTTTCTTTCAGAAGCTGAATTGGTACGTTATTATAATAGTATAGATTCTGCAGTATGGAATCCGACTATTCCTTATCCCACTGAGATAATTGCTGCTAATTTTTTACTGAAGCGCTTAACACCTGCATCGAAAGTATTAGACTTTGGGTGTAGCGAAGGTAGATTTTTATCAGCTTTTGTGGATAAATGTGATTGTTATGGCTTCGATCTTGATGAAAGAGCAATTTTATTGGCCGCTAAAAAAGGAATAAAGATTTTAGATCAAGAGGATATTGATTCAGGAGCCTTTGCCTTCGATTTCATTTTATTTTCAGATGTCTTCGAGCATTCTTTAGAACCCACTAAACTCGTAAAAAATCTCGTGTCATTACTAAAAAATGGAGGTCATTTAATGATTATAACAGGAAATGCGGATGCGCAACCTGCAAAATTTGACTTGGCGGATTTTTGGTATTTCAGAACACCTCAACATTTATGTATGTTGGGTGACAAATACATTGATTTTCTTGTTAAAAAGACAAATTGTCAATTGCTCATGAAGCAAGCATGTTCTCATAACAATAATAAATCTGTGATCAAATTATTTAGTTGGCTTCAGTTCTCACTCAGAATGATTCTCTATAAGAATGTATCATTGAAAAAGCGATCCTATCACTTTAAATTGCTGAAAAAGATTCCATTTCTAAAAAAAGTAACCAAATGGTTTACTCAACCTTATTACCCTTATTTTGAGGATCATTATTTTATTTGCCTAAAAAAGTAATGCCAGCGTGAATAGGGCTTTTATATTCTGGTTTAGTTATTAAAGGTTATAAGCTTCTTTTATTAAATAGGTATATGAAAAAAATTCTTGTCACAGGCTCATCCGGTTTAATTGGGTCAGAGGTGTGTGTGCACTTTGCTAATTTAGGTTGGGAGATACATGGTATAGACAATAACCAGCGTGCAATTTTTTTTGGAACTCATGGGGATACGCGTTGGAATCAAAAGAGATTGCAAGAGAGTTTGCCTGATTTCATTCATCATGAACTTGATATTCGTAGTCGCGAAGAAGTAATCCGATTAATTGCCACAGTACGTGCTGATGCAATTGTTCATACTGCTGCACAACCAAGTCATGATAAGGCAGCGGCAATTCCATTTGATGATTTCGATACAAATGCTGTTGGTACTTTAAATCTTCTTGAAGCCACTCGAAGATACAGTACCCAAATCCCTTTCGTTCACATGAGCACGAACAAAGTTTATGGAGATGCTCCTAATCGTATTCAGATGAAGGAACTTGATACACGATGGGATTATGGAGATGTTGATTATAGTGAAGGGATTGCTGAAACATTTACGATTGATCAGAGTAAACATTCATTATTTGGTGCATCTAAAGTGGCTGCAGATGTGATGGTTCAAGAATACGGACGTTACTTTGATATGCCTACATGTTGTCTTAGAGGCGGATGTTTGACAGGCCCAAATCACACGGGTGTAGAACTACACGGTTTTTTGAGTTATTTGATTAAATGTAATCTTGAACAAAAAGTGTATACCATTTATGGTTATAAAGGTAAGCAGGTTCGAGACAACATACATTCGTATGATGTAGCACGCTTTATTGAAGAATTTATTAAAGCTCCTCGTAGTGCTGAGGTTTATAATTTGGGGGGAGGAAAGGCTAATACCTGCTCAATTCTTGAAGCATTTGAGATCACATCATCACTCACTGATATTCCAATGAGATTCCAGTACAATGAAAAAAATAGAGAAGGTGATCACATCTGTTATTATTCAGATTTAAGTAAACTAAAATCTCATTACCCTAGTTGGAGTATTACGAAATCGTTAAGGGGAACGATTAGTGAAATTGTAGATAATTGGATAAAGAGAAAGTAAAATGGAAGAAAAACAGCTTCCAAGAATTCTTTATTATAGTGGTGTACCTGTTGAATCAAGCTTTGCAGGAGCAACATTAATATTTCGATTATTGGAACACTATCCAAAGGAAAAGCTTCTGATCATACAAGGTATGGAGCTAAACAGAGCAGCTAGAATATCAGGCGTTAGCTACTACGTGGTAAAATGGAGCTGGCTCGACAGATTGAAATCAACCCGATTCAATAAATGGATAACCCCATTCACTTTGTTTCAAGATGTGTGGACTGGTTGGAAATACGGTAAGAAAATCAGGAAATTTAATCCAGATATAATTTTGACTGTAACGTTTCAACTCATGTGGGTAAAGGCATTTCAATTAGCTCAGGCTATGAAAATCCCGCTACATGTAATACTTCATGATGATTGGTTGACAACCGAGAATTACGGAAACTCGCAAAAATATCTTGAAACTCAACATCGGAAAATGTACAGCTATGCAACAGGACGATATTGCATTTCATCAAACATGGAGAGGTATTACTTTTGTCTTTATGGAATTCAAGGAAGTGTTTTGCATCCTATGCGTGGAAAGGATGATAAAACATATGTTGCTCAAAGTAATTATCGGGTAGATCATAAATGCCTTAAATTTTGTTATGCAGGATCACTTTATACCGGAGATTTTGCTATTATGCTAAACAAGATTGCGGAAATTTTGCTAAGTATGAATTCGGAATTACACATATTTTCCAACGTAGGTCAGAAGGATTTATCTCAATATCAATTTCTTGATAAGGATCATGTTAAATTTCATAGCATGGTTTCTTCGCAACAACTTATTGAGAAATTGAAAACTGAAATGGACGTAGCAGTTTTGGTAAACTCGTTTATGCATGAAGAGCCGTTTCGTTACAACTTTTCAAGTAAATTGGTAGATTATACTTCTGCCGGATTACCAGTCCTCATGTGGGGTCCGGTAAGTAGTGGGGTAATTTCATGGGCTATTGGCGAAGAATATTTTCCAGTAGTAACCTCTACTGATACTAATGCTTTGAAAGAAATGATTGTTCAGTGTATGAATGAAAACAATAGGGTTGCTTGGGCAAAGAGGATTGTTGAGCTGGGGTCATCTCAGTTTAGCTATGAATCGAACTATCAAACTTTCATAAAACAAATATGAACGTACAAAAGGCTGCCTAGTAGATACTATGTTATAGAAAACAATTATTTTAGCTTGTAAACTAGTTAATGATCGATATAATAAAAGGATGTTGGAGGTTACTACAGCCGATTCGCGTCTATGGGTTAAAATATCCACTGCAAATTTGGAGTTCTTACATTAGCTTTTACAGAACCTTCTTGTCGTATAGAAGGATGGGAGGTACACTCTCTTTTCGTTATATAGCACCCGTCCTCAATTTCAAGCAAGAAGATGTTCAGACTGGTGGTGGACATTATTTTTATCAGGATATATGGGCGCTTCGCCATCTTTCCACAATAAAGCCAGCTATGCATTATGATATCGGTAGCCGGATTGATGGATTTACGGGGCAAGCAACTGCCATCTGCCCGGTGACGTGTATTGACATTCGTCCAGCTCATTTTCAATTACGAGACTTTTATTTTTTAGAAGGTGATAGTCAAAATTTGCCCTTTGCGAGCAATAGTCTGAATTCGGTCTCTTGTTTGCACACGATTGAGCATATAGGATTGGGTCGTTACGGGGATACAATTAATCCGGATGGTTTTCGTATGGCTCTTCTGGAATTACAACGGGTCATTGCTACAGATGGGTTTTTGATACTGAGTATGCCAGTGGGCAAAGAGCGGGTGGAATTTAATGCGCAAAGAATTTTGAGCCCAAGGACTTGTATAAATTATTTAACGGAAATGCAGCTCCTCGAATTTAGTGTTGTTGACGAGGAGAATCAATTTTTGACAAATGTCAATCCAGAAGCTTATTCAAATTCACGATATTGTTGCGGTTTGTATTTATTTAAGAAGAACTAGGTAAGAGACCATTTAATATGAATTTTTTTAACCTCCCGTTATTCAAAAGAATCTACCAAAAACTTACAGGTGTATTCTACACAATTTCGTACGCTCAAACCGGTGAAGATATTATTATCGATTTCCTAATTCGAGCACGAAAAGTTAAGAATTTCACTTATCTGGATATAGGAGCCAACCACCCCGTGAAACTTAATAATACGTATAAATTTTACGAACAGGGATATAGGGGGGTTTGTGTCGAACCCGATCCACATTTGTTCGCAAACCTGATGACTACGAGAAAACGTGATACTTGTTTGAATGTTGGTGTTGCCGGAATCGCCAAAAGTGCCGCAGATTTCTATGTGATGGAAAACCCCCTTTTGAATACATTTTCTAAGGAAGAGGCAGAAATGACTGAGCGTGATCATCACAGTAAAATAAAGCACGTGATTAGCGTTCCGTTGAAAACAGTGGAAGAAATAATTGATACTCATTTTGCAGGCAAAGCGCCAGTCTTTATTAATCTCGATGTAGAGGGGCTCGATGAAGAAATTATTCAGGGATTCCCATTTCAAAAATACAGACCATCTATTTTTTGCATTGAGACTGTTCATTGCACCAGCAATGCCACATCAAAAAAGAGAATCGAGATCATGGAATTAATGAAATCAAAGGGATATGTGGTATTTGCTGATACCTATGTAAATACAATATTTATAGACGCAGGTTTTTAAGTATGGTCATTGTGCAATTATTGGGAGGCTTGGGAAATCAGATGTTTCAATATGCTTTGGGAAGACAACTCGCTGTAATGAATGAAACTGAATTAAAACTTGATACCAGTATATTACTGGATTGGCGTCCAGGAAAGCATGCCGTGAACCGCAGTTTTGATTTAGAGATTTTTGCATTGAAGCCTGTCTTTGCTGCCAAAAAAGAAATTGCTCCCTATCACTCTGCGCTCATGACAACTCCACAAAAGGTGGTATTCAAACTAAGAAAAAAGCTATTTGGTAATTCAATAATTCAGGAAAGAAAATTTCATTTTGATTCTGATATTTTGAATTTAAGAGGTGATTTATACTTGTCAGGAACATGGCAATCATATAAATATTTTGAGCAAATTGAGAAAATAGTGCGCGCTGACTTTGAATTCAGTGTGTCAATGTCTCCACTGGCCTCCGAGTTGTCAGAAAAGATCAAACAAGTGAATTCTGTATGCTTAAATGTTAGAAGAACGGATTATGTTTCGGTAGCATCAACGGCACAAACAATGGGGGTTATCAGTTTGGAGTATTATAAGATGGCCTTGCAGTTGATGAAGGAGTCAATAGGAGACTTTTGCGTATTTATCTTTTCGGATGACATTGAATGGTGTAAGAAAAATATGGGTTTCATTGAACAACCCATTTGCTTTGTTGAGCATCGCTATGCAGGATGGAAGTTTAGTGATTATTTGCAACTTATGAAGTGCTGTAGGCATTATATTATTCCAAATTCAACCTTTGCTTGGTGGGGTGCATGGCTCAATTCAAATGCTGAAAAGATGGTAATTGCCCCAAAACAATGGATGAACGACCCATACATTAACACTCATGATTTAATACCAGATACGTGGATAAGGCTTTAGATAATATGACGCCTTCACTACTTCCGGTTTCCGTCATCATTCCCACCCGAAACCGATTGACCATCTTGAATCGAACGATTGGCAGCCTGGTTATGCAGTAATCCAAACATAACCGTGATTGCTCCACAAAAATGGATGAATAATCAAATATTGGATACAAAGGATTTGATGCCCGGAGCATGGACGAGATTATGATTATGGAATAATAAATAATACTGAAATTATCATTTAGCCTGTTATGCCGGACTATAAAAAGCAAAGCAAAGATGTTACTATAATAGGAGGAGGAATAACCGGTCTTGCCTCAGCTTATATGGCAGCAAGAGCAGGGAAGTCTGTACGGGTTATCGAGAGCTCAAAGCAGTTTGGAGGGCTTTTAAATACGTTTGAGGTTGAAAATACAAGACTTGAGTTCTACTATCATCATTTCTTCACACATGATGCAGAATTGAATTGGTTGATTAGAGAATTAAAAATTGAAGACAAGATTTTCTTTAAGCAGAGTACTATGGGGGTGTTTCGAGAAGGCAAGATTTACCCTTTTAACAACATTCGAGATCTTTTACTTTTCGAGCCAATTCGATTTTTTGGAAAAATAAGATTCGGTCTATCGAGTCTTTTTCTTGGAAAGGTAGCTAATTGGAAAAAATTCGAAGGAATTTCCAGTATCGATTGGCTTTATACTTGGGCAGGTAAAAATACAACAGATATACTGTGGCGTCCTTTGCTTAATATTAAATTCGGTCCTTTCGCTAAAGTTGTTCCTCTTTCATGGCTGATAGGAAGGCTTAAGCAACGGATGAGTTCAAGAAAGAATGGTGATGAACGTCTCGGCTATTTGAAAGGTAGTTTGCAAGTGCTTTTAGATGCATTACTCGCCCGATTAATTGAACTTGATGTTGAATTAATTACAGAATCACCTGTTGAAAGAGCTTTTTTTAAGGACGCAAGATTGATTAGCGTCATTTCTATAAAGGGAGAATTTCACAGCAACCAATTTTTATTTACAATTCCAGGAAGTTACCTGGCTCCGATAATAAAAAACGAAGCGCCCGAATTGGCCCTTGCATTAAGTAATATTGCTTATTTTGGAGCGGTGTGTACTGTGTTGGAACTTGACAGGCCATTGAGTAATATATATTGGCTTAACATTGCAAATGACGGCTTTCCTTTTGGCGGAATTATTGAACATACGAATTTTGTGGATAGCACTAGTTACGATGGAACTCATATTACTTACTTGTCAAGATATTTTGCGCAAGATGAAGCTATCGCTGCGATGAATAATGAAGAAATAAAGGACTTGATGATTGAGGCACTGCCGCGTATTTATAAGGATTTTGAAAGAAAATGGATAAAAAAAGTTTCTGTTTTTAGAACCAACACTGCGGCCACAGTTTGTGATTTAGATTTTTCGAGAAAAGTACCTAAATGCAAGACAGAAATTGAGAACTTATTTGTTTCAAATATGAGTCATATCTATCCAGATGAAAGAAGCACCAATAATTCGATAAGAATTGCGGCAGAGGCCTGTAGGGTTATGGGAATCAACACGGACTATGTACCCTTGAATTCTTCACTATCCGGGCAAATCGGTTTTTAGAATGATATCGATTGTAATACCCATTTTTAATGAAGAGGAAAGCCTTGCTAATCTTTATAAAAGACTTGTTGCATCAAGCTCACTTTGGTTAGAAAGTTTTGAAGTCCTTTTGGTAGATGATGGCTCATCCGATCGATCATTCGCTATGATGCGTGAGATCAGTAACGTTGATCGTAATTTCAAGATCATTAGACTATCAAGAAATTTTGGTCATCAGGCGGCTATTTCGGCCGGTATAAAAATAGCAAAAGGAGATGCTGTTATTATTATGGATGGAGATTTACAGGATCCCCCAGAGGAGCTTCCGAGATTTTTGGAAAAATGGAGAGAAGGTTATGAAGTAGTTTATGCAATTCGAACTCAACGAAAAGAGTCTTTTTTCAAGAGAATGGCATACAAAGCATTTTACAGGATGCTTAGGATGATCAGCGATATTAAAATTCCTTTGGATTCGGGAGACTTTTGTGTGATGGATAGAAAGGTAGTAAATGTTTTAAATATTGATCTTAAAGAGCAAAATAGATTCGTTCGAGGATTACGAGCTTATGCCGGGTTTAAACAGATCGGTGTTGAATATGAGCGAGCAGAAAGATTTGCAGGAGAAGTGAAATATACGTTCAGAAAACTTCTGAAATTAGCACTTGACGGTATGTTTGATTTTTCTACTTTCCCATTACGTATAGCCACTTATATGGGTTTGTTCATATCTATACCTTCATTTTTATTAGGTATATTTTTTATTGTTCACCGGGTTCTGGACTTTGAAGTATTTGGATATTCTCCCAAAGATACTCCAGGATTGGCCTCCCTCGCAGTAGGGATGTTTTTTTTAGGGGGTGTGATACTTATTATTTTAGGAATTATTGGGGAATATATCGGTCGCATTTATTATGAAGTAAAAAGACGGCCGTTTTACATTATTGACGAAATTTATGAACAAGATGAGTCGGTAACGGGTAATGAAATTCAATAAAATTACTGGGGTCATCGGGATACTAATATCAGGTTTTATAATCTGGTATTTGATTGAATATATAGACATAAGGGTTACGTGGTATACGGTAAGATCAGTTTCGTTCTATTACCCAACAATCATGATAGGGATTTATCTGTCTACGTTTCCATTGCGAACCTGGAGATGGAAACTCTTATTGAAATATTCCCCAAATATAGAATGGTTCAGTGTACTCAACGGTTTAATTGTTGGTTTTGCAGGTAATAACATTTTGCCAGCTAGGGCAGGTGAGCTCCTACGAATGCAATACTTGAGTAAGAAAGAATCGCTAGGTCGTGTAGGAATACTCACATCAATCTTAGTGGAGAAAATAGTGGATGCCATTGCTTTAGCTTCTTTTTTGTTCGTAGTGAGTATCTTTTTTCTTAAGGAGATTGATAGTGAAGTTGTTTTTAGACAATCTCTCTTTGTTCTTTTAATTGTGTTAGTGTTTACTATTCTACTTGTAGTATATTTTATAAAGAAAAATGAATCAATCTTGTTATTCGTAAGGTCTTATGGTGGAAAATTCTCATCGCGGATAGATAGTTTTCTTCATCGTATCTATGAATCATTAGCGATTGTCAAGCTTGACATCGATGGATTGAAAGTGCTCGCATTGAGTTTCTTAATTTGGACTATGGAGGGCTTGGTTTTTGTGACGGGCATTTATGCAGTTGGTATTCATGAAAGTTTTTTTTTAATTGGATTTTTGACGCTATGCATTGTTAATTTCAGTATTCTCATACCCTCTTCTCCTGGTTACATTGGCGTTTTTCAAGCAGCATTTATCTTCGCATTTTCAATTTTTAAAATTGATAAGAATACCGGTTTAGCAGCGGCACTCTTGGTTCATGCCTGTCAGTTTTTGCCAATTACGCTTTGGGGTATTCTCTTTTTTTTTATAAGTGCATTCTCTTTTAAAAATGATAAATAGGAATCTGATATTTTTTATTGTTCTGTTCATTTTGGCTGCGATAAGCATTTACACAATTGAATGGTTTCCAGGTGTTTGGGTAGATGAAGCATCCTACTCAGATCCTGCCATTAATTTTGTACAAGGCAAGGGCTTTACAGCCACAACTTGGACAAGTCAATCGCGAGATGAGTATTGGGCAAGCAATGTGCCCTTACATCAGTATGCCTTAGTTGCCTGGTTGAAAATAGTGGGAGTTTCCGAAAGGGGAGTACGATCCCTCAACGTGGTATTCATGATTTTTACGTCTATTGCGCTTTGGATTTGGCTAGGGAAAACCAATTATCTCCGCAGTTTTAGTTTGCAAATAATGGTGATAGCTTCACTATGGACGGGAGATATGCTTTCAATAATTTATAGAAACGGCAGGCCAGATACCCTGACAATTCTCCTTGCTGTAATTACGATTTGTGTTTTTTTTAGTAGCAGTAGGCTTAAAAATTATTGGGCTTTTGGAATTGGTGCGCTTAGTCTTTTAGCTGGGTTGCAATTACCGCCATTCATTATGATTGTTCTGGCTTATATTTTTATTTTCACCGAGTCAAGAAAGGCGACTTTTGGGTTTGCTGCATATTACAGCTTGGGTGTGTTTGTTTCCCTCGGATTGCTTTTAGCATGGCTTCAATGGCATAACAGTGCCTTTACTTTTTTAACACAGACTTTTGCATCGGGCTACACCATGACAGGTGATGTGGCTCAGGCTGTTGTGTACTCTGATTCGAAAGTGACAAATCGATTTTTGGCGAGGATTTCCGGTTTGCTGGATTTCAATGCTTTATACTTTAGAGATATTTCATGCGTCTTGATTTCGGGTTATCTCTTTTTCATAAGTATTTATTATTTGCTTATTTCGAAAATAAAGAATACAATTTATTTTAAAATCTTAGTCCTATACTTAATAATACCTCCAGCTATGCTAATTTTAGGTCGCTATCCATTTTATTACTCGTGGATGGGATTTCTAGTAGTGCTTTTCGGTAGTGCCTATGCTATTCAAGAATCCAAAACACGTTTAATCAAAGCATTAGGTATCATTGTGCTTGTTGCGGCAGCCACTCTTGGGCTTCCACATAATTTTTTCATTCATTCAAATGTCGGATTACAAGAACAAGAGCAAGTCACGAATTTTGTCAAGCAGAGAATTGATTCGGCTGATTGGGTGTATGGAGATCATGTTGTTTTCTATGCCTGTAAGAGATATGCTGGAGAATTTTTCAGTCTTTCCTATTCTGGAGGTAGAGGCCTGCCAGTTTTTCCGGAGAAGGAGAGGACGAAAATAACAAAATTGCTTATTCACCCTGCTGAGCTCGAAAAGAGTATTCGGAAAATTGGCGGCAATTGGAAGGAAGCTGCCAGAATTGGCGATATCAATTTAATTTTATTTGAAAGGGAATAATAGCAAGCCATTTATGATTAATTTTTATAAACAATGTCAACAACGTTAAGAATTAAGTATTTGAATGCCCTAACCTGGTTAGGTAGAAAATCGCTGATTTCTACTTCCGCACTTGGCTACCGTTACAGGATCAGCCTGGGTGACAATTTTAGTGAAAATCCATTTTACAAACCTTCCATTAACATGGGAGAAATATTGGCAACGGCTGCCTGGGTTGTTGATAAGCAAAAGCCAGTGATATTTGACATCGGTGCGCATTGTGGATTTATTGCCTCGCAGTTGGCGCAACTTTTAAGAAAAAATAGCCCTTCTATTTATTCATTCGAACCTGTGGCGCCTACATTTTCCGATTTAATACAGACGATTGATGTATTGAAGCTTCAGGAAATCATTCATCCGGTTCCAGTGGCACTAAGCAATGCTGATGGATTTGTAAAATTGAACTACTCCAGAAAAAACTCAATGCTTACTCAAATCATTCCAAACGAGGTGGTATCAAATCACCGGGCGGGTGATGAAGTTTACGTTGCATCGGCACAAACAATGGATGAATTCTGTGAAACGGTATCGTACCCTGATGTTATTAAAATTGATGTAGAAGGTTGGGAGGTCTACGTTTTTCAAGGTGCGAAAAAAATGATGGAGTCAACAAAAAATGTTGCGTTTGGAGTATGTTTGGAATGGAACCCGCAAGCTCTTCATCAGGTTGGGTCATCCTCTAAAAACCTTTCAGCTTTGCTTAGCGATTATCGGTTTTTTTACCTCAATGACTATGAGGGTCAGCTCCACCCTGAGCTTAAAGAAATTGACGATATAAATCAAGTATCCCACGTTTGTAATCTATTTGCAATACACAGAAACCATTCGGGTGTAGACACTTGGAAGAAGAATTTTCTTCAGTTAAAGAGATCATTTGGCATTGGATCACTTAGCTGATGTTTGTCAAGGGTCAGATCAATCAAAAATAGTAATATCTTGCAAGGAATATATTCTTTAGATATTTACCCATGACCATAGGTGTGTCGGCCATCATTGCTACGAGAGACCGCCCGGAATTTTTGCGTAGAACACTGAGTCAATTAGAAAGACAAACCTTTCGACCTTCTCAAATAATTATTATTGATGCTTCGGTGAATGACGAGTCAAAAAAAGCTATTGACCCATTTAAAGATGCTGGACTTAACACGATTTATATAAAGGCTCAGAATAGCGGAGCAGCATCACAACGTATAGTTGGTTTAGAACATGCTTCCGAACCTTTTATATGGTTTTTGGATGATGACATTGTCATGGAGCAAGACTGTTCAAAAAAACTTTGGGAAGGTTTTGCTGGCGACCAGGTGGGCGCAGTAAATGCAATGATTTCAAATCAACGCTATACAAAGCCCGGAAGGATGACACGGTTTATGTATTTGCTCATGCACGGTAGAACATTAGCTACTTATGCTGGCAAAGTGATCGGTCCAGCGTGGAATCTATTGCCGGAAGATGAAGCTGTTCTACCGGATTACGTGAGGTGCGAGTGGCTGAACACCACATGCACGATGTACAAACGAAAAGCATTGCCAAATCCTGTTTTTTCCGATTTTTTTAGAGGTTATTCCATGTTTGAGGATCTCACGTTATCAGTATCAATTGCAAATCACTACACATTGCTCAATGCCCGAACAGCAAGAATAGTTCATGAGAGTCAGTCCGGAACACACAAGGATAATGTGGCTGAGATTTCACGCATGGCGCTCGTCAACCGCTATTATGTTATGACCAGGATATTGCAACGGTGCGGTTGGAAATATAATCTAAAACTATTTTTGCTTGAAACTTTCGGGATAACCACAAGTTTACGAACAAGACAAAACTGGTTACAGTTGCCTAAAGTGCTACACGGTAAGATCTTAGGCTTAAAGCAGATAAATAATATGAAATCCAATTACGGTGTTTGATATCGTTATCCCTACCTACAACCGATACGCACAGCTACCGGAGTTTTTTAGCAGAAACGCTTTGCTGGAACATGCCCCCGCAATTTTATGGGTTGTTGATGACCATTCTGCCGATTTCATTCAAGAGGTTATTCCCTCTTGGATAAATATTAAATTTATTCGACTTGACAGAAACAACGGTCAGGCGTATGCAAGGAATCTAGCCATCGCAAAAGGGGATAATCAATATGTGATTTCACTCGATGACGATGCGTGGTTCGAAGATGCGGAAATGTCATTGAATGAGCTCGCAAGCCTATTCAACACTTACCCGGGTGCAGGGTGTGTTATGTTCAATATTGCCACCCCGGATTCACCATATGAAACAATACAAACAGGGGAAGTCTTACCTTTGCATGTTACTTGCGGATGCGCGTATCGCAGAGAGGTGCTGGAACAGATTCACGGATTTTCAGATTTCCTTCATTCGCAGGCAGAGGAAACTGATATTTCACTTCGTATTTATCAGGCAGGTTGGAATATTATTTTTTCAAATAAGATCAGGGTATTTCATAATTTTTCCCCTAGTAAGAGAACCTTGCAATGGTATTATGATGCTCGCCATAACACCACAAGAAATGACCTGCTAGTGGTAGTTATGTACTTCCCAGCTTTGTTGGCAGTGCCTCTCCTGATCGGAAAATATCTAAGTCATCTGAAGTTCGCTGTAACAAACAGAGTTTCTATTTTTAAAACGTTGGTCTATACCCTGAAAGCGCTGTTTAGTTTTCTTAAATTGCTGCCAAAGGCCATAATGAACAGGAGGCCTTTGTCCAGAACACAGTTTCGATACTGGCGTTTTTTATCAAAAGCAGCACAGTGAAGGAAGAGCACGTGTATAAATTTTAAAAGAGTGATGAAGAAACTACTAAAGTCAATATTCTTTAAGGCAGGTCGGCCTAATAAAATTCTTTCAGGAGTTAGTTCCGGGATGCTGACCAACTATGAACCCAATGACAGAACATTGCATTTGTTGGGGCTTTATGAAAGGGAGATTTATCCGTTCCTCGATAAGAGTATCGCTGGCGCTGAAACTCTTATTGATATTGGAGCTAACGATGGATACTACGGGTTAGCCTTTGCAAAGCACAAAGGAAAAGAGATTATTTTGTGCGAACCAAGTGACCAAAAAGAAAACCTCAGAAAGAATTTATTGCTCAATGGGTTTAAAGAGAATATGGATTATAAATTGGTTGATAAATTTGTATCTGATGGTACGGATGAAAAAGATATTTCAATAAATGAACTAATAAAGGACAAAAAGAAAGTATTTGTCCTAATAGATGTTGATGGTGGGGAACAAAAAATCATTGAAAATTATGAGTTTCCTCCGGAGATAAAGATTGATTGGTTGATTGAAACACATTCTGTAGAATTGGAGGAGAATATGCGTAGGGTACTACTTTCGAATGGTTATAAGATCAAAATCATAGACAGTGCCTGGTGGCGATTTTTTTTTCCGGAGAAGCGACCCCTTGCCCACAACCGGTGGATGTATGCAATAAAAGATTGATAACGTGAAGACTCTTTTAGCTCATCCTGGTACTCAATATTCTCATCGATTAGCTTGTCAGCTTAACAGGGTTGGGAGTCTTTATAAATTTATAACGGGGATTGCTTTTGTTTCAGATAATTGGTTATTGCAGTGGATGCCTGAATTTTTGAAATCTAAAATAGCTAACCGAATACTGGATAGCTCCATAAACTCTAAGCAATTAAAAAGCATCCCTGCGCCTGAATTACAAGCACTGTATCGATTGTTTCGCGCAGAGGAAATGGAGCTTGTGATTTACCGTAGAAACCTGTCGTTTCAGAATAAGATTCATAAGAAATTTCTGGCTGGGGCAGAGGCGGTGGTTGGTTTTGATACGTCTTCATGGATACTTGCCGAGCAGGCAAAAAAAAATGATAAGCCATTCTTTTTGGATCAAAGTATTGCACATCCGCGCGAAAAGGAGAAAGTATATAATGACCTTCGTGAGAGGTATCCAGATTGGTCGGAAAATATTTTATCGAAGCAGCAACATGATATTCAAAGAGAGGAATTGGAGTATTCTCTTGCGACCAAAATTGTAGTCGCAAGTAGTTTTACAAAAAATAGTTTACTTCGCCATGGCATTAAAGCCTCGAAAATAATTGTAAATCCATACGGTGTAGGAAAGGATTTTTTTCGAAGAAAACGTAACAATCAAAGTAGGCCCAAAACCCGGTTTTTGTATTTGGGATTACTTGGAGCAAGAAAAGGACTTCCGCTTTTAGTAGAGGCATGGAAAGCCGCAGAACTTCATCAGGTTGCTGAATTATGGATTGCAGGACCGTCCAGTTCACTAGCTTTAACTTTAGTTGAAGGACTTCCTGGAGTGTCTAATAAAGGAAAAATTCCATATCGCGAAATCCCGGCATTGTTGGATGAGTGCGATTGCCTTGTCTTCCCTAGTTTTTTTGAAGGTTTTGGACAGGTAATTTTAGAGGCAATGGCGGCAGGACTACCCGTCATAACGACTGATGCTACTGCAGGTCCAGATATTATTGAACACGGCAAAGACGGCTTTATTATAAAAGCAGGAGATAAAGACGACCTTTGTAATGCATTGACGCTTTTAGCAAACGATCGTGATTTGTGTTACGCAATGGGAGTGGCAGCAACCGAAAAGGCAAAAGGTTTTAGTTGGGAAGCTTATGGTGACAGATGGAAAGAGATATTGAATTTAGAAAGGGCTTAACGTTAACAGTGTTCGATCATTGTGCATATGTTATATCATTAATTGACTGTTGATAAATTTTATGGTGGATTATACGAAGAAGATTAAGTCAATTATTCCTGATTTTGACGAAACACTTATCAATGCGTCATTTCAGGCTGCCCGGATTGACAGTATGGATTTACTTACGATTAGGGTGGAGTTTGAGAATTTAAATGGCCAGGCATTTTCAGATAACGAGTGGCTGGAATTAGAATCGTTGTCAGACATTATTAAATTTTGTCAAAATACGGTTCAACAAAGGAAAGAAGAATTTATTTCAACTCTTGAGACAATCGGCAATGGGAGAATACAAGTTAACATGCCGCAGATGGCTGTTCAGGCTCTATCAGAGAACTGGCTTTTAATACTATAAGTTAAAATGAGTAGTTTCTTGTTTAGAGAAAAAATATGACATTAAGGGTGAGAATATTTACAAATAAAGTGAAAGTGCAGTGAGAGGGCATAAGCTAGAACCATTGTTTTTAAGAATTCCAATCGGTATTATGAGCCGGGTACGGATTTTTTTCTATAAAATCTTTGGTTTAAAGATTGGTAAACTGAACAGGTTTGAGCGTGGAAGAATGAGACGCTGCAAAAATATCATTATCGGTGATATGAACGCTTTTACACAAGGATACTTCATTTGGCCGATTGAAGAGGAAAGTGATGATGTGAAGATTGTGATCGGAAATAATAATTATTTTAATAAGAATGTAATGATTGATGCTTGTAACAGAATCGAGATCGGAGACTTTACCATGATTGGGCCAGATACATACATCACCGATTCTAACCATACATTCGGAACTGGTGTAACACCGAGCAAACAACCTATGCAAAAGGGCAAGGTAAAAATAGGCAGCAATTGTTGGATCGGAGCCAAAGTTGTTATCTTAAAGGATGTCGAAATTGGTGATTATTGTGTTGTTGCTGCGGGATCGATTGTAAGAAACAGTTTTTCAAGTGGTTCTCTTATTGCCGGTAATCCGGCCCGTTTGATTAAGAGAATTTAAACATTTAACCAGAATTGTCCACAATACTCAAATGATCACCAGAAAAATAGATTGGTTGCAAAGTATAGACGGGAATAACAAACTGAAGTTAAATATATTGGAGAAGCAACTTGCTGATTTCTATGCATCAAATCCTGACTACTATGCCAACATTGATTTCACTTCAACGAATTGGATAGATGACTCAGAGGCTGGTTACCAGGAGATACTAAAGTTAATTTCAGGAAGCAGCAAAATTTGTGAAGTAGGCTGTGGGAGTGCCAATATTTTAAAGCATCACGCACGGTTTCGCCCTCTTTATTCGGGCTGTGACTTTTCAGAAAAGCTCATGCAACATAATCGATTGCTTTACCCTGAAGCAAACTTCAAGTTCATCAATAAACCGAATACGTTACCCTTTGACGATGAATCATTTGATTTTGTATTTTCGGTTTTTGTAATCGAGCATAGCACAGATCCTTCAAAATTTCTCAACGAATGTTCAAGGATTCTTAAACCTGGCGGTAGTCTGGTTATTTTATGTCCGGACTTTCTTGGGAGTGGCCATATGACTTCGCAACGTGCTGGTTGGAGTCAGGGGACAGCTCAGCAAAAATTGAGAAAAGGAAAATTTGCGGATGCAATCGTTACCTTGTTTGACAACCGGATTCGTATCCCATTTCGATGTAGGCAATTCGCGAAAAAAGCAGCACGTTACCCATTGTTTCTGGTTAATGCTAAACCTGTTGTTTTTGATGACCCCTTTTCACCTGACGTAGATGCTGTTTATGTGACGTACAAGATTGAAATAGAGAAATATCTTAGTAGTAAATTTAAGGTCAATGAGAATACTTCGTTAGTTTCTTCATATGAAAGTGAGCGGAGAATCATATTTTGTCTATGAGTAAATTCTAAACTCGTAAAATGTCTCACGTCAAACACATTCGCCTCTATCGTCTTATAGCAAGAGTCATTCCGTTGAAGTATAAACTCAATTTTTTAATTAAACCTTACATTAGACATCAAGATGCTCTTGTTATTCCTTACTATAATAAATTCGGTATTTGTATACTTCCAAATTCGGGCAACCAGCGAACGATCAGTGATATTATTTTTGAAGGAGTCCGTTATCTTCCAGAATTTTCACTTATCAAAGAGATAAAGAAGAAGCTGCCCGGGAATTTCAACTACGTTGACGTAGGATCGAACATTGGGACAACAATATGGCTCTTTGCGGGTGAAGTTGAAAAAAATTATGGATATAAGCCGATTCCTCATCTATACAACACTATCCGCGATTCAATAGCAGTGAATAATGTGTCGAATATTACCCTTGTAAATAAAGCGGTAGGTAATAGTGCGGGAGTTATCAAGATGTTGAACAACGATAATTCAAATGTACTCACAGAAGATATTGAAGGTAGTGTCACAAGTGTCATTACTACGTTGGATGATGAACTAAAACGCGAACAGAAAATTGACCTAATTAAGATCGATGTTGAAGGTTTTGAATTAAGAGTCCTGGAAGGTGCCCGTAATAGTATCGAAAGGTTAAGACCAAAGCTACTGGTGGAACTACATCCTGAGTTTATTAAAAACTACGGAGGTGATATTGCTACGGTGATTACGTTAATCGAGCAGGTCGGATATAACATTAGTTACTATTCTTTTTTGTATGATCTGAGAAGTTCTTGGGTTAGGAGATTTCTGAATCGGTTTTTTACAAATTCAGGCAAACAATTCAATACCATGAGGGATTTTTTTGAGGATATTGCGAGGAAACCTGAGCTCTCGAGCTACCACATTTTTTGTGAGCCACGTTAACCATAAAATCCACGCTATAATACTTGCCCTGAATGAAGAGGTCTTCATGAAGGCGCAGTTAGATACGATTTATCCGTATTGTTCCGGTATTTCTGTTATCACCCAGTACGACAGGGACTGGTATGGTAAATTTGTGACACCCGATCGAACCGTTGAGTTGGTATTGAATTATCCGGATCCGGATGGGAAAATACAACTTGTTATCAGGAGATTGCCAGACGAGGCCGCGGCCAGAAATATGGAAATGCTGTCCTTTAACAAAGAATCATGGCGTGGTATTATGTCACATGGCAGGGCAATGGCAGATATCAAAAAATTCCACAATCCTCCGGATTATTTCTGGATTATTGATGCGGATGAATTATATGATGTGAATACAATTCCATTGATATTAGAATACTTGAAACGGAAACGCCCGAGGGGAATGAGAGTGACGGGTTATAATTATATCAGAACATGGAACAGGAGAGTTCCTAGAGAAGTGATTGATTTTACTCACTTTGGCTTTATAAAACCCGGTATATTGTTTGAACAAAGGCGTGTGATCAGTTGGAATGAATCACGACTGGCAAAAGGACTGAAAATGCTCAGTCTTCCTGATTTGTCCGCCAGGTTCTATGGATTCATCACATGCCCGGAATCCATTGGTGTTTTTCATCATGCTTGTTGGCTGGGAAACAATGAACGAATTGCCAGTAAATTTGTAAAATCAAGCCACCAGGAATCTCGCGATTGGAAAGTTGATTCTGTGGATGCGATTCAATCTATTTTTGTGCATACAACTGCGTTGCCAGTAAATATTCAACAGGCACAATGGCCACAACATTTCTTTGATGAGCAACCGTAAACTAAAAGTACTGGTTGTGATTCCAAGTGCGTTTTGTTTCGGCTTACAACACGTTAGCATTGATCTTTTTGGAGCGGTTAAGAGTTCTATTGAACCTCATTTTTTAATTACGCGATGGAATGATGGCGAATTTGAACAGCTCCTCAAACGTTATGGGTTTGAGTATAGCTTCAGCTGGCTCGGGATGTTTAGCCGGAAAATGGATTGGGTTAATATGCGGATGTCGATTACGGCATTGATTAAGTTGCCAAAATTGTATTTTGACTTTTTGAGATTATGCAGGTTAAAAAAACCTCAAATATTATTTTTTGCTAATCACCATGAGTTGGTACTGCTCCTTCCGGTTTTATGGTTCATCAGGACCAAAGTAGTATGCCATATGCACGATCCTTCTCCTGCTATTCCTTTTCAAAAGAGAACCTTCTTCTGGTATGGCTCACAGGTAGATCATTTCATTGCAATTTCGCGGGATGTTAAGAAGCGCCTTATGGATCTTGGTTGTCAGGAGAAAAAAATTAGTGTAGTTCATAATGGTATTGCAATGCCGGAAGCGGGTAACAGACAACGCTCCAAAAGATTTATTGGACAATTTGCATGGCCTGAAGATGTATGTATTGTTGGTATTACTGGCCAAATGACAGCAACCAAAGGTCATGAAGATTTGGTTGAAGCGTTCTCAATTGCAATACAGGATAATCCAAAGTTACGACTTGTCATTGGTGGAAAGTTGCTCGAACCATTATTTACGAGCCTTACTTTGCTGATTGAAAAAAAAGGAATTAAACCCTATGTAGGATTCTCTGGATGGATGGAAGAAGTGGGAGTGTTTTATGAGGCAATTGATATCTTTATACTTGCTTCGCGACATGATGAAGGTTATGGGCTCGTTGTCGCGGAATCAATGTCTTACGGAAAACCGGTAGTGATTACAAATAGTGGGGGGGCAACGGAGATTGTAGAAAACGGAGTCAACGGGTATATCGTGCCTAAACAAAACAGTAAAAAAATGGCAGAAAAAATGTTACTACTTTCAATAGACCATTCGCTGTATTTGAATTTTAGTTCAAAAGCAATTGAACGAATAAAAAATGATTTTGCGATTGAGATTGCTGCTTCCAGGTTTTTGGAATTATTGAAAGCGGTAGAATAAGATGAACTACGGCCTCAAAAGAATATCACTCTTCTACTGGATAATCGTTATGGTGTATTTGTCCTATTGTTTTTTTTATACACCAAATTTCTACCTGACTATTCCCGTCATTCTATTTCCCCTTTTTGCATTTCGGTTATTCTGGATCGACAACCAGCCGAATGTGTTGTTTTGGGGAATGATGCTGCAATGGTTGCCGGCATCTACACAATTGTTGTATAGCAACTTTTTAGGAGTTACCCTGGCCGAGCGAATGAAGGAATACTCCTTTCCTGCCGAAATGATGGAGTTTGCAACCTTGCTGTCAACGGTCGGGTTATTTGCATTTTCGATTGGATTGTACTTGGCAGTACGAAAACTCAGGTTTTCTAGCATGGATATTTTGATTGATAAGTACTCCCCGCTTGGAATACTTGTAGTGTATACCAGTTTCAGCTCGGTGGTTTACCTGACCACCAACTGGATCTGGGCCTTTTCTGGATTCGCTCAGTATATCTGGTTATTTTTTTATCTCAAGTGGGGCTTTTTTCTGGTAGCGTTTTATGTCATTCATAAACGACCAAATAATTTGCGTTGGTATTTCTATGGCTTCATAGGTCTCGAAATTTTTTTAGGCCTCAACTCCTTTTTCGCCAGGGAAATTTTATTGATTGTCATGTTCTCCATTCTCGGTGTCTTACAGATTCAATCTAAATTGAACTTCAAGTCATTTGCATTTATTACCATTGGTGTCATTTTGTTGGTCAATTATTTGATACTCTGGTCGGCCATAAAAAGGGATTATCGAGAATTTGTGAGCAATGGTAAAGTCACCCAATCGCTTATGGTTTCTGAAGAGGCTGCCAGAAGCAAGTACTTTGACCTCATGACAGGTGTGGATGATAAACAGTATGAAAAAGGCATTGAAGATTTTGTAAACAGGCTTGGGTATATTCAGTTTTTTGCCGCCTGCCTGAACCATGTGCCTCGTGTGGTTCCTCATCAGGATGGTCGGGTATACTTTAGTGCCTTGCAGCACTATTTTGTTCCGCGCTTTTTAAATCCAGATAAAGAGGTATTGGATGATAGCAAGCATACTGCAGAATTTACTGGCTTGAAATTATCAGGTGCAAAGGAGGCTACTTCATTTAGCCTGGGTTATATTGCCGATGCCTATGTTGATTTTGGATATTTTTATATGTTTCCCTTGTTGTTGGCATTTGGTTGGCTCTTTGGTTTCTGTTATCAGTTTTTGGTGAGAAAGTCCATTAACGAATTATGGGTGTGGATTCTGACAAGCCCATTTCTTCTTTTGCTAAATATAAATGGTGCGGATACAAAAAAAGCATTGGGAGGATTATTGATTTATTTTTTAACAGTAGCCATCCTTAGAAAATATTTAATCAGAATAGTTGATCCTTTTTTACGTGCAAAAAGATAGTGCGCGGGTTTATTCTTATGTTTCTTTATGTGTAGGATAGCGGGCATCATAAATTTTGAATTACCTCCAGACAAGGAGACTATTATTCGCATGAGGGATGCTCAACAACACGGAGGCCCCGATGATTTTGGTTTATACTTAGATGATGAATTTCCTCTAGCATTCGGATTCAGGCGCCTATCTTTATTGGACTTGTCCACTCGGGGGCATCAGCCCATGATGGATGAAAGTAAAAAGATCGTGCTTGTTTTTAATGGTGAGATCTACAATTTCCGAGAAATTAGAAAAGAGTTAGAGCAAAAGAGCTACGTGTTCGAATCTGCTTCGGATACAGAAGTGATCATCAAGGCTTACCTTGAATGGGGGAGGGAATGTTTTAAAAAATTTAATGGCATGTTTGCGCTGGCCTTGCTGGATAAAAGATATAATAAATTGATTTTAGCCAGAGATCATGCTGGCATCAAGCCTCTGTATTATTCACTCCAGAAAAATCAGCTATATTTTGCCAGTGAGGTAAGGGCATTTAAAAAAGTCAAACCCGAATGGCCGGAGAATAATCACTGGAAAAAGTATTTTTTGTTGTTTGGTCACTTGCCAGAACCGATTACAACACTCGAACATGTAATACCTTTGCAAAAAGGAACTTTGCTTGAGATTGAATTACCGTCACTAAAAGCTACTTCGCATAATTTTTTTACACTGTATTTTAACTACACCATACATAGTCAGGATGAAGCTATCTCTGAAGTGCATAATGTATTGACACGAGCGCTGGCGCGACATTTGGTTTCCGATGCACCCATAGGATTGTTTTTAAGTGGTGGACTGGACTCGAGTTTGCTTACAGTACTTTCAAGTAAGGTTATTCCTGAAAATCTTCATACCCTTTCCATTGTTTTCGAAAATGAAAAGTATTCGGAAAAGTATTATCAGGATGTTATCATACAGAAAACGAATGCACGTCACAGGTCTTACCTGGTTACAGCGAATGACTTTAAAGATTGCCTTCCTGATATTATGGAAGCCATGGATCAACCCAGTAGCGATGGTATCAATGCTTATTTTATTTGTAAGTATGCAAAAGAGTACGGACTGAAAGCGGCTATCAGCGGGTTAGGTGCCGATGAGTTATTCGGAGGCTACTCATCATTTAATCGCGAGAAAACAGTTAGCGTTTTACAGAAGATACCCGGTTTTATGTTTCAGATAGCCGGTATTTTTCCGGATGATAGAAGAAAAAGGATTAGTTTTTTGCGCTTAAAAAATGGAATGGGTCAGTATCTCTTTAATCGGGGATTTTTCACACCGGTTGAAGTTGCGGAACTGTTAGATTGTTCAAAGGATGAAGTTGATAAGGTATTGTGGTCTGTGCAGAACCTCCTTCCGGCCTTTGTAGAAAAACTAGAACCTTTAGAGCGTGTGAGTTACCTGGAAAAAAATTTTTACATGCAAAATCAATTGCTAAAGGACACCGATTACATGAGTATGTGGCACGGCATAGAGGTACGTGTGCCCTTTCTGGACCGTGAATTAATGGAGTTGACCTATTCGATTCACCCTGACATTCGTTACAGCGCAACTCAATCGAAATATTTATTAATTGAAGCATTCGACAAAGATGTGCCCGAGGAAATATGGAAAAGAACGAAGCGTGGATTCGAATTTCCGTTTGAACAATGGATGAGACAGGTCAAGCCGGACGGATTAACGCAAAATGCAGCGTCTTTATTGGAAGGATTGCACAGTGGAACCATTCACTGGAGTCGGTATTGGTCTTTTTTATTGAGTCAGCTGTGGTCAAAAATAAAATCTGTTAGCGCGCTGTGAAGGTTCTATTTCTCTATCTGAAGGCATTTTCATTTACAGGAGGAATTGAGAAATTTAATCGTAGTCTTTTAAAAGCACTGCACGAACTTAGCGTGGATGGCCTTATAGATGCCGATGCTATATCAGCATACGATATTCATACAGATGAAAAGTATTTTCCTCAACTTAGATTTAAAGGTTACGGGGGCGGTCGCGAAAGGTTACTTTTTGTCGTGATTGCTTTTTTTAAATCCTTTAAGTATAAAACTGTTATTCTTGGACATATAAATTTGGCCGTCTTAGGATATTGGATAAAACGCATTAATCCCTCTGTACGATTGATAGTAGTTGCTCATGGTATTGAAGTTTGGAAGGCACACCATGGCCTTAAATTAAAAGTACTCGAAGTAGCTGACAGCATTCTGGCGGTAAGTAATTTCACCAAGGAGCAAATACTCAGCTACAACCCAACAATTACGCCAAGTAAAATAAGGATTTTTCCAAATGCAATAGATCCATATACCATCATTCCTACTTCTTTTGAAAAACCAGAGTACCTTTTAAAACGATATAGTCTTGATCGGTCCACTCCGGTATTGCTGACAGTCACCCGCCTGGCTTTCTCTGAAAAATATAAAGGATATGATAAGGTAATTGAGTCGATGCCCGCTTTACTGGGTAAACATAAAAATTTGAAATACCTGCTGTGTGGGATGGCCGACCAAAATGAAGGGATAAGGATAGAATCTTTAATTGAAAGAATACACGCAGCAGGATCTGTAAAGCTCCTCGGTTTTATTAAGGATTCAGAATTGCTTGATCACTATTTACTGGCCGATGTTTTTGTTATGCAGAGTAAAAAGGAAGGTTTTGGTATCGTATTCATAGAAGCCCTTGCATGTGGCCGTAAGGTGATAGCGGGGTCTAAGGATGGGAGCTCGGAAACATTATTAAATGGTCAGTTGGGCACACTCATTGATCCTGATGATAGTGATCAACTCGTTAACGCGATAGAAAAGGCATTAGATAATCAAAATTATAACTCTTTAGAGCTCCAGCAAAGAGTAATTGAATCCTTCGGATTTCATCGATACAAAGATCGGCTATCAAATTATTTGGCCAGCTAAACGATGTGGTTTATTGGATGAGCGTGCATAAAAAAAATAGCTTGGTTGTTTTTGTATACGACCATTTCTATCCCGATTTTTCTGCGGGAGGTCCAATTACTTCATTCTACAACTTATCCAAACTTCTCAAAGAGCATCAACATATTCGGATTTTAACGAGTGCTTTTGAATATCAAACACGAAATGAAATTGCGGGTGTTAATAAAAATTGTTGGACAGACTGGAAGGGATTGTCTGTCTGGTATGCTACTGATAGATTGAGCATAAAAAAAGCAATTGATGATTTGCCCAATAGTCAACCCGTCACATTTTATCTGAACGGAATGTTTTCTGTTTACTATTTTCTTTACCCACTATGGCTTGCCAAAAAGAGAGGATTTCGAGTGATAATTAGTCCAAGAGGCATGCTTCAACAAGGAGCAATGAACCGAGGTAAATTAAAAAAGCAAATCTACATTTTGGCGTTGAAATTAAGTGGCCTATTGCGCAATGTAAGCTGGCACGCAACGGATAAACAGGAGAGGGAGGACATCGGGTTGCGGATTGGTAACAATTTAAGTATCATGGATATCCCCAATGTGCCTGTTGTTGCTCAGGAAATTCATTATCCCTTAGTGAAAGCTAGTGGTGAATTGCGATTAGTCTACTTCTCTCTCATAGCTGAAAAAAAGAATCTAGGCTTTGTTTTAGAATTATTGGAGAACCCCCAATTATCCGCGATTCAACTTGATATCTATGGTCCAATTAAGGACCAAGCATATTGGGAATTATGTTTGCTAAAAATAAATGACCTGAGTTCTCCAAATAGAGTTACTTATCATGGCAGGGTAAACCCTGAAAAGAGTATTTCAGAAATCACAAAATCCCATGCACTTATTTTAGCAACTCATGGGGAGAATTTCGGGCATGCTATTGTCGAAATGCTCTCGGCCTCCAGACCTGTAATTATTTCGGATAAAACACCCTGGATTGATCTTGAAAAATATGGTGCAGGATATTCGTTGCCACTAAAAAGGGAAATTTGGATAGAAAAGCTTTCTGGAATGCTAGCGTGGAATGAGGCTGATTTTTCAATGGCTTGTTCTTCCGCACTTCTATATTATCAGACAAAATTTAACTTTGATGAATTAAAAATGCGATACTTGGAGTTATTTTCTCTTCGCTTATGATCATACTTGGCCTAAATGCCTATCACGCGGATTCGTCTGCTGCTATTTTAGTAGGCGGCAAATTAATCGCAGCTACAGAAGAAGAACGGTTTCGTAGAACAAAACATTGGGCAGGCTTTCCGTCTCAGGCAATTGAATTCTGTTTAAAAGAAGCTGGCATAACGTTAGATCAGATCGATTATATCACCATTGGTCGCGATCCAAAAGCGAAGTTGGGCAAGAAGATGAAGTTCCTGTTGAGCGACCCTTTTGCCGGTTTGAAAACAATTCGCGAACGCTTGAGTAATCGCAAAAAAATTGCATCACTCGAGCATGAATTTGCCAATCATTTTGGTGCAGATGCAGCCGCCATAAAATCAAAAATCAAGAACATCGAGCACCACAGGAGCCACATGGCTTCGGCTTTCTTTCCAAGCCCGTTTGAGGAAGCTGCGATCCTATCTATTGATGGTGCTGGCGATTTTTCTACCACGATGATAGGCATCGGTCGCGGCAATCAGATAAAGGTACTTGACTCAATAGATTTCCCAGTTTCGTGTGGTACTTTTTATACCGCATTCACACAATTTCTGGGCTTCCCACATTATGGCGATGAATATAAAGTGATGGGATTGGCACCATACGGAGTTGCAAGGTATGTTGATAAGATTAAGAAGGCACTTATTTTTAAAGATAATGGCTTGTTTGATTGGGATACCCGGTACTTTAAGTCAGCGCGGGAAGTGGTGGTTACCTATGGTGAAAATCATGTCCCTGTCGTTGGTAATTTATTTAGTGATCATTTCGAAAAAGTATTTGGTAAACCTAGGGGCAAAGACGAGGAACTAACGCAAGACCATAACGACATTGCGGCTTCGGTACAACGTGTTACAGAAGAGTTGCTCATTCATATTTTGTCACACCTTCAAAAAAGAACGGGGTTAAAGGCTGTTTGTATTGCTGGTGGCGTTGCACAAAACTCAGTAGCCAACGGAAAATTCATTGGAAGTACGGGTTTTGAAAAACTATATATTCCATCGGCAGGACATGATGCCGGCTTATCAATGGGGTCGGCACTCTATCAGTATCATCAAATGCTGAATAGGCCCAGAACTGAACCTGTTTTCTCGGCTTATACGGGAAGTAAATTTAGTAATGAAGAAATTGAAGCTCTGTTAACGCAAAAAGGCATTCAATACAAGCGCTTACCAGATTCTGAGTTGTACGATAGGGTAGTAGCAAAACTAATCGAGCCAGGTGTAGTGGGTTGGTTTTCAGGTCGTGCAGAATTTGGTCCGCGTGCGCTGGGTGCACGATCTATTATTGCTGACCCAAGAAATGCGAAGGCAAAAGATTTATTAAACTCCAAGATTAAGCGAAGAGAAAGCTTTAGGCCGTTTGCACCCTCCATTTTAAAGGAGTACGTAGGTGAATACTTCGAAAAAGTGGAAGACGTTCCCTTTATGGAGAAAGTATTTCCGATAAAAAAAGAGAAGCAGCAATTCATACCGGCCGTAACCCATGTAGACGGCACAGGTCGCCTTCAAACCGTTAGCAAGGATGTCTCCCCGCGTTATTATGCGTTGATTGACAAGTTCCGGGAAAGAACGGGAGTTCCTATTTTATTGAATACGTCATTCAATGAGAATGAACCAATAGTAAATTCTCCCCTAGAAGCATTAGACTGCTTTTTGCGAACAGAAATGGACATGTTGGTTTTAGAAAATTGCGTTATAGAACGTTGAGCATGATACTTTTCGCTGATCAATCACCAGGTCCATTAATGGTAGATATTATAAATGCATTTGCTGAAGAAAAAAATCATATTAAATTGTTTGCAGGTGAAGTTATCGAGGCTAATAGTCGGCTAAACCCCGGAGTTACTGTGTTAAGCTCTTTTAAATATAAGCGAGAAACTCCTGGAAAAAGAATTTCGACATGGCTACTCTTTTCAGTAAATCTATTTTTTTATCTACTTTTCTCTACTAATTTAAAAGCAATAATAGTCGTCACTAATCCACCATTTGCTCCTTTTGTGGCAAATTGGATGGCACGTTTTAAAAGAATTCCATTTTATCTAATTGTTTATGATCTTTATCCTGACGCGCTGGCACAGGTAGGTATTTTAAGGTCAGACAACTGGCTGTTTAAATTTTGGAGCCGCCAGAACACTATAATCTTTTCGAGAGCAGAAAAAATTTTTGCTATTAGTGAAACAATGAAAAAAGCGATAGCTGCCTATATTTCACCGACTAAGATTTGCGTGATTCATAATTGGGCTGATACGGACTATCTGAAACCCGTTTCAAAATCCTTTAATCCATTTATTTCTAAAAATGGGTTTGAAGGCAAGCGAATTATTTTATACTCTGGCAATATGGGACTGACCCATGATTTGGAGTCAGTTGTTCATGCTGCTCAAATTTTGAAGAATCAACCAGATATCATATTTGTTTTGATTGGGGAAGGAGCTAAAAAGGCGAAACTTAGACAATTAGTAACTGAGTTAGAAATTTCAAATGTTGTGTTTCTTCCCTACCAAGATGTTTCGATGTTTCCATTTGCAATGGCATCAGCCAATATTGGAATTGTCACGTTGGGAAATGGAGCCGAAGGAATATCCGTTCCAAGTAAAACGTACACAAATATGGCCGCTGGGCTTTGCATTATTGCCGTAGCGAATGAGTCTTCTGAGTTAGGTTCGATTATTCGAGAACATCAGGTTGGGACACTTTGTGAACCCAATAATCCGGTTTTACTGGCTAGCACCATAGACGGATTGTTGAACAATTCTGACCAGTTGAACAACTTCAGAAGCAATTCCTTAAAAGCAGCACAAAATTATAGCAAGAAAAACGCAAAGATATACCTCAAGGAGTTTCTTGCTAGTGAACGCAATCAAAAAATGGGGAAGATATAAAGTGTATAGGTATCTAGTAAAATCAATCTTTGATCGCCTGTTTGCGTTCGCCTTGCTGGCTTTCCTTTCGCCAGTTTTTTTGATTGTTGGTTTATTGCTTTTTTTCTTTCAAGGTCGGCAGGTTTTGTTTTTTCAGGAAAGGCCTGGGATTCAGAACAGGCTCTTTTTGGTAGTTAAATTTAAGACAATGTCTGACGAGGTTGATATTGATGGCAATTTGTTACCCGATGCAAAACGATTGACATCAATAGGGAAATTTGTAAGGCGGACATCGTTAGATGAACTTCCTCAACTTTGGAACGTTCTGGTTGGAGATATGTCATTCGTTGGACCGCGACCTTTGTTAATCGATTACCTGCCGCTTTATAGTCAGGTACAAAAAAGACGTCAAGATGTATTGCCAGGTATTACAGGCTGGGCGCAAGTCAATGGGCGAAATGGACTTCCATGGAAAGAACGCTTTGAACATGATGTTTGGTACGTAGATCATCAGTCATTCTTGTTAGATTTGAAAATATTACTTATTACTGTCGAAAGGGTTTTTAAGGCGAAAAATATAAACAGCAGCAGTGGAACAACCATGGAAAAATTCGAAGGCAATGACAGATAATTTAGTGATTATTGGCGCGGGTGGCTTTGGGCGAGAAGTGCAAATGTTAGTCGAGCAGATTAATGGTGTTAGAAAAAAATGGAATTTAATAGGATATTTCGATGATGCCTTTGCAAAAGGAACGTTGATCAATGGACTTCCGATTCTTGGAAGTATAAGTGAATTTGGATTTGATGGACGTGAAATGAACGTAGTCGTGGCTCTTGGAAATCCAGTCGTCAAGAAACAAATTATTGATTCGTTCCAAAGCAAATCAGTTTATTTCCCAACGCTTATTCATCCAAGTGCTATAATCGGATCATTTAATAGTATCGGAGAGGGAGCTATCATTACAGCAGGAAACATTATTACAACCAATGTAACTATTGGTCGGCATGTAGTACTGAATCTTTGCTGTACGGTAGGTCACGATGCTGTTATTGGAGATTATTCTTCTTTTATGCCTTCCGTTAATATTTCAGGCGAAGTGAATGTAGGCGACTGTGTTTTTGTGGGCACCGGAACAAAAATTATTAACCAAATTAATATTGGAAGCAATTCGATAATAGGAGCGGGGTCTACCGTGACGAAAGATATTCCAGCTAACTGTACTGCTGTGGGCGTTCCAGCCAAACCAATCAAGTTCCATTAGAAAAAAAACTGTGATTTTTCTCGTTGTGAGCGAAGCACTTGATCAGCTAAAAGGGCAAGTCAATTCATTGAACATTTTATTGTTTATTCTTTTGCTTGGCTGGTTTTTGCGTTACATGAATAGAAAAAAAGCGTCCAACTGGGTGTTAATTTTTTCGCTTCTTTTCTTCGCGGCAATATCAACCAGCTATTTTCCTGGTTATTTCATAGAGAAAATGGAGACACATTATCGACCATTCTCATTTACTGATTACAAACATCAGCAAGAGAAAGTTTACATACTTTCGTTAGGAGGGGGATATACACCAGAGGCAAAACTAGAGGCACTCGGTCAGTTAAGCTTAAATTCTTTGGGACGGCTTACTGAGGCTTTACGCATATCAAGATTGCTGGAGAATAGCATCTTGGTACTCTCTGGGTATGGAAAGGGTGGCACTAGAAGTCTTGCATGGACGGAAAGGCACGCAGCATTTCTACTTGGTTTCGATACAACAAGAATTATTTTATTGGAAGAGCCCAGGACAACACGTGAGGAAGTGCACGCTTTTTTCAAAAAATTTGGAAACAAAGTCAATTTAATTTTAGTAACCGATGCAGTTCATATGCCAAGAGCAATGAGCTTTTTTGAATCAGACAAAGTTCTTCCCTATCCGGCTCCGACAAATTTTCTTTATAAGAACCGAATGGACGGGGTTGCGTGGATTCCATCAATCGATAACTTTTTTTTGATGGATCGTATTTTACGGGAATGGTTCGGGCAACTTAAGGACAGTGTTAGCAGATAAGATATTTGAAATAGAATTTTTAGGGTGAAAATCTTCCACGAAAACAAACCTGCCATTCTTTTCTTACTCACCTTCGTTGGTTTGTATCTGCTGTTGAATACCGTCTACGGCTTTTATGTGAACTCCTTCTTGCCACAGCCAGATCCTATTACGATTGTTGTTTCGAAGCACGTAGCTTGGGTGTTCTCATGGTGGGATGGCTCTGTCACCTATGCGTTGAAAGCAGGTTACAAAAACGTAATCTTGAAAAATAGTTACCGAACGGTGATCGAAGTATTTGAAGGTTGCAATAGTGTGAACGTGATGATTGTGTTTGTGTCCTTTATGGCCGCCTTCCGTGGAAAGTTAAAATCAACTCTTATTTTTTCTTTGGGTGGCCTGATCGTTATTTATTTAATGAACTTGGTTAGGGTGGCACTGCTGTACGGCATTGAAATCTATTGGCCGCGCTACCTCTATTTTTTCCACAAGTACCTCTTTACAGGGGGCATCTATGCCGTTGTTTTCTGGCTATGGTTTCTTTGGGCAAAAAAAGTAAAGCGTGAGGCAGCGGGATGATCTTTTCCTATCCCGGTCGGCTCGATGGGTACTCGTAGGGTTAGGCGTTGTTGGTCTCACGGTGGTTTATCTTTTTCAACAAGCTGGTTTTTTGGTTGAATGGATTGATAAAGCGAACCATCCCTATTTATCTTTTTCATTTAATCGAACCCTTCGCCTTCTTCTCAATGATTTTTTTATGCTGCTGTTGCTTGCCGGGTGGTTTCAGTCGCGTTCCGTTCTTCGTTTAGCTGTTGCGATTCAATTGATTGATTTCTTCGTTTTACTTCCCGTTTATTTATTGGTGAAATTAAATTTGGAAGGAGATATCGAAATCTCGTCACCACTGTTATCTCAATTTCATCGTCTGATTGTCAACCCCACCCTCATGATTTTACTTATTCCTGCCGTATATTTCCAGCGGTTTATAAAGAAGGAATGAGCAAACGAATCTACTTGTCTCCGCCACACATGGGCGGGGAAGAACTTGCCTACATCCATCAGGCGTTTGATACCAACTGGGTTTCTCCGGCAGGGCCTCACATTGATACATTTGAAAAAGAACTGGGTGCGTACAATGGCATCGAGTATTGTGCTGCTTTGTCTTCAGGTACAGCAGCCATTCATTTGGCATTGGTCATTTTGGGCGTGAAACCGGGTGACGAAGTGATCTGTTCTTCATTTACTTTTTCTGGCTCTTGCAATCCGATCGTTTACGTTGGCGCGACTCCGGTATTTGTGGATTCCGAACTGGAAACCTGGAACATGGATCCGGTTCTTTTAGAAGAAGCAATTTTGGATCGCATCAAGAAAGGCAAAAAACCCAAGGCCATTATCTTGGTGCATTTGTATGGGATGCCTGCCAAACTCAACGAACTTATGGCGATTTCAAAGAAATACGAAATTCCCGTTATTGAAGATGCGGCCGAGGCGCTGGGCTCAAACTATTTAGGACAAAAAGCCGGCACTTTCGGAGACATTGGTATTTACTCGTTCAACGGCAACAAAATCATTACCACCTCTGGGGGAGGGGCACTCGTTTCAAAAAATGAAGATTGGATCAAGAAGGCTCGGTTTTTGGCAACCCAGGCGAGGGATGCTGCCCCTCACTACCAACATTCTGAAATAGGATACAACTATCGGTTGAGCAATGTATCTGCAGGAATTGGTCTGGGGCAACTAAAAGTACTTGACGACCGTGTTCGGCAGCGGAGAGCCAACTTTGAGTTTTACCGAGATGCACTTGGCCACCTCCCGAGCATTTCTTTCCAACCCGAAATGAGCGGTTCATTCTCCAATCGATGGCTAACCACGGTACTCATCGACCCCTCGCAAAACGATGGCGTTACCCGAGAAGATATTCGCCTTGCCCTAGAAAAGGAAAACATCGAAAGCCGTCCATTATGGAAGCCCATGCACCTCCAGCCTGTTTTTCAACAATTTCCAAGCTTTGGGGGAGGGGTAAGCGAAAAGCTTTTTGAACAAGGGCTCTGCTTGCCTTCGGGATCGGGGCTAAAAGAGGAAGAACTCAAGAGGGTTGTCAGCTTGATTTCGTACTATCGCTAAAATCTTTGACTAGTTGTTGTTGGTCGCCTAGTTGTTGTTGGTCGCCTGACCCTAGTTGTTGTTGGTCGCCTGATCCTAGTTGTTGTTGGTCGCCTGACCAACAACATTATTCTTGAACATTGAATCAACTTCCCCGTTTTTATCTGTAGCGATTTTGCTTATTTTTTAAAAAATGCAAATCGAGAAGCATCCTGTCCAATTCTTCACAGCAGTTTGTTATGATTGGCTCAAGCTGTTGGATACGTCAAAGGTAAAGGAAATAATCATTGAGGCACTTAGGTACAGAGTAAGCGAGGGGCATGTTAAAGTAGCTGCTTTTGTGATCATGCCAAATCACATTCATCTTATCTGGCGCGTTCAAAATGGGTTCGAACTAGAGGACGTGCAGCGAGATTTCTTGAAGTACACAGCCAAGGGCTTGTTGACGCTAGTCAAAAACAGCAAGGGCGAACGTGGCTTGGAAGAATTATTTGTTGGGTTGAAGGACAGAAAGTTTCAGGTATGGAAGCGAAATTCGCTGAGTATTGATTTGATACATGAATGGTTTTTCAAGCAGAAATTGGAGTATCTTCATGCTAACCCATGCCAACCACACTGGCGGCTATCCGAACAGCCAGAAAGCTATCACTTTAGTTCGGCAAGATTCTATGAAACAGGGTTAGATGAGTTTGGATTTCTTACGCATCATACTGAGATATAGATTGTTGGTCAGGCCACCCTAGTTGTTATTGGTCGCCTGACCAACAACATTGAGATTTAGATTGTTGGTCAGGCGACCAACAATAACTGGGGGGTATCCGTCTATAGATCGGCAGAGGGGGCAAGTAGAATCGGGCATGGCATCAATTTTTTGCCGTGTCAGGTGTTATCACCTGACAAAACTTCAAGCTATATGCTTGACAATTTGTATTAAAGCCAATACCTCGATACTTGAGAAAGAATAATTCTCAGACAAATTACCTGACAAGGCGTAATAGATTGTTGTTGGATAAGAACTCCGACAACGGCAGAAGTTTTTGGAATATTTACCTACTTTTATCAAAATTTTGAATGTTTATGCACAAAAAATACTCTTTTTTACTGTTGCTGGTTAGCTTTCTCTCCTGTAAAAAAAGCAGCACTGACACTATTGTACCCGTTACCAAGGCAGATATCATCGGGTTTGTAAGTCTGTATGATGAAGCTATTTCGCTGGCAGCCAATTTGGGCATGAAGGTGAGCGTTCAGGGAAGTTCGCCTTTGATATCTGCTACTACGGATGCCGATGGTAAATTTGTATTACCTGATGTGCCTTTTGGTACGTACACGTTGGTATACGAAAAAGCCGGTTATGGCACATATAAAAAGCCGGGTGTTGTGCATTCTACAGATGGATCTTCCACCTTTCTTGCCAACACACCATCACTGGGTAAGGTATCTACAACAACCGTTACCAACCTTACGACTTCTCAAGACGGTTCAACTATTTTGGTAGCCGTTACAACGAATCCGGCAGGCTCTCTGGGCAACACTAGGTATCTTCGATATTTTTTATCGACATCGGCAACGGTGAGTAAAGATAATTACAGCTATGTTTCGAGCGGATATATAGCTCAGATAAATCCTTATCAGGCCACACTTACTTCAGCTAATTTAATCACCTGGGGTTTTACCAGTGGTCAAACCGTATACGTAAAAGTATATGGTGACTCTTTTTGGAGTAATGAATATCAGGAAGCCACAACAGGACCAAAGATATTTCCCAATTTAAATATCACCTCGGCCAACTCGGTATCATTTAAAGTACCATAGCTAATTCCCTAAGCCTTGGGTCGAGTCTTCACGAATCAAGAAGTGTAAAGGCAGCGTGTTTCGTGGTGGCACGAACCACGGGATAGAAGGATGAAACCGAAATGAATGGAAATTGATTGTATCGTCCTCGTTGATAGACGATACTTGACTCCAGTCTCCATCGCGAGGCATAAAGTGATGTCAGAACAATCAGTTTAGTCCACTAACTATTCGAAGTAATCAGCGCATTGGCCCGACCAAAAAGCGGGGGCGTATTGGGTAGAAGCGGGGAAGCATTTTTTGGTCTTGATCTTTTTTCGTTCTTTTTTGTATCAAGACAAAAGGAACAAGCGAAATAGGGCATGATGATCTTTGCTCACGCACAGGTTAAATTAATGATGCCATTGTGTGCACATTCTTGCTGGAGACGAACTTTCAAGCTGTTCGACAAGTTAGCAGAGCGATTGTAGAACGACCGATAAAGGGGATTTTAAATCCTGAAAGTCGAAATGACTTAAGTCTAAATTTTAGCTAGCTTAAAAGTAGTGTGTTTCGCGGTGTTGAGACGGCCTTGTATGCCCTCTATTTCCTATTAAAAAATTCCTAAATTGCTATCCATGTATATAGGACTTCGATCAATAGTGTACTAAACGTTTGGTCAGGAATTGGAATTAATGGAATCAAGTGCCAAGGTAATGGTTTTTAAAGATTGTCAGAATAGTATCCCCTGTATGGTTATTGGTGCTGATGTTTGAGGTGGTTCTTCGAAGGGTTTGTCAAGCCTAGTTGTTGTTGGTCGCCTGACCAACAACTTTACTCTCGAAAATTGAAACTTCCACGTTTTTTCATGGGTTGGTAGTTAAAATGCGTATTTTTTGTATTGAGATTTAGATTGTTGGTCAGGCGACCAACAATAACAGGGGGGTTGGTAGTTAAAATGCGTATTTTTTGTATTGAGATTTAGATTGTTGGTCAGGCGACCAACAATAACAGGGTAGTTAAAATGCTTATTTTCTGATAATGAGATTTAGATTGTTGGTCAGGCGACCAACATTAACTGGGGGTAGTTAAAATGCTTATTTTTTGATATTGAGATTTAGATTGTTGGTCAGGCGACCAACAATAACTGGGTAGTTAAAATGCGTATTTTTTATATTGAGATTTAGATTGTTGGTCAGGCGACCAACAATAACTGGGGGCTTAGCGAGGATGAACTCGGCAAATTGATTAACTTGATCTTGGACAATTTCCAAAATCAATAACGGGCAACAATGTTGGGTGTTCAAAAGCTCAAAGTAATAAGATTCAATAGGTTACTTGAGTACAGTGTGTTGGATATACCGATTGAAGTATTAAATTTGTAAATGGTTCAAAGCAATTTATCGACAAATGGGTAATACAAGAACATTTTTACGTGGGTTGAAAACTTTGTGCTTCCTTTTATTTGGTTTTACGTCAGTCGCTCAAACCATTGGCGATTATCGTTCAAACGTGGCAAATGGAACCTGGTCAAATCGCTTGCATTGGGGAAGATTTAACGGATCTAGCTGGCCGAACCCCACAGTTGGGCAAGGTACTCCCAATTCGTCAAATGCCGGTATTATTACGATAAGAAGTGGGCATACAATGAATGTTACAGGAGCTGTTACCGTTGATCAAGTTGTTGTTGACGCGGGTTGTACTATTAACATCAACCCAGGTGTAACACTGACTATTGCAAATGGGGTGGGCACTGATTTAGCAATCCAAGGTGACATTATAGTTGATGGCACTCTTGCGGTAACAAGCCCTGCCGTAGTACTAATTCAATCGAACGCTAGTGGTGATGGTCAAATAAGTTCTGTTACGGGCACGATAACGGGTACCATAACAGTAGAGCGGTATTTGCCAAATTCTAACGCGTCACGCGCATATCGTTATCTAGCTTCGCCATTTACGAATGAAACAGTTGCCAGTTGGATGAATGTTTTTCCGGTTACAGGTACGTTTTTGGATCCATCTGATCCAATATTCTGGGCGAGTCAAGGAATTTCGGGGGTAACTCAAGCAAGTCCTTCATTATATTTTTACGATCAATCCATAACAGGGTATGCCACTTATCCTGAAAACGGTCAGAGTTCTTCACGGCCTTTGACTAATGGGAGAGGTTACGCTGCATACGTTAGGCAAACAGGATCAATTACTTTGAGTTTTAATGGTGCGGTTAGGGCTGGAACGCTTCCTGTTACATTGACTAGTAATGGTACAGGCTATAATCTTATCGGAAATCCGTACCCATCAGCTATCAGCTGGGAGCAAGTAAATTTATCAGGGGTAGCTATCAATGGAGAAATCTCCATGCTTGATAACACCGACAATAGCGGAATAGGTGCAGGCGTTTTTTCCTATTATCTTCAAGGAAGTCCTGACTTGGCAATACCTTTTGGTTGGGATGGTACAATTGCTATGGGTCAAGCGTTTTGGGTTAGAGCTACGGCATCGACAACACTTACATTCAGTGAAACAGATAAAATTGTTAATGGAAGTCCCGGTTTTTTTCGCAAGGAAACACAAAGCGGTGACAATATTTTGCGTTGTCAAATCTCTGGTGTTGGCATCACCAATACGAGGAAAGATCAGTTAGTAATTTCATTTAGAGATGGCGCATTGGACGCAAAGGATCGATTTGATGTTGAGAAGCGAGATAATTCATTACTCAATTTTTCTTCATTTTCATCGGATGGAGTTGATTTGGCAATCAACACATTGGGAAAGCTTTCAAGTAGCAGAGAGATTTCACTCAATTTGAGGGGCGTAGTAACCGGAGATTATAAAGTGGATTTTAGCCAACTTGAGTCGTTTGATCCATCTGTAATCATAGAATTAGTCGATGATTACGCCAAAGAAACAGTCACCATTGATGCTCAAAATTCTTCTTACAACTTCTCTGTTACCACAGATGTTTTAAGTTCCGGTAGTAGACGTTTTAGAGTTAAAATTAAGAATTTGGTTACAGGTATTGAAGATGAGCGGGTTCAGTTGAATGGTTATCCTAATCCCGTTTCCAATCAATACACAATATCGTTATCCAAGAATGTTTCTTTCTCAGGAAAAGTTATGTTTTATAATTCAGTAGGTCAATTGGTTGAGCCTATTTTGGTCAACTCAACACAGTCTCAAAATGTATTTGATTTTTCTAATTTTCCGTCTGGCGTGTTTATAGTTAAGATCCCAACTACAAGTGGTTTTCATCTTTTAAAGGCTATTAAAAAATAATGAGATTTAGAGTTTTTTTTGCAATTGTTGTTGTATCTCTTGGATCATCTACATTTGCTTCAGCGCAACCTGGCGACCCTAGTGGTGACCCAGATGTGCCCATTACTGGCATTGAAGTCTTGATCGGCTTAGGTGGTGCCTTGGGGTTAAAGAAGATGATGTCAAAAAAGAAAAACAATCTTTAATTGTTTGTCAGCTTAATTCGAACGATCAAAATCCTTCCCCGTTGGGTCATTGTTTTTATTGACCTTTCTATTATTTCTTTTTCCTGTTTTCTTGGGTATTTTCTTCGGTTTAATTTCTCACTTCCTGAGCTCGATCATAGCGGTTTTGTTAAAGGTATTTTTGCATACACCGTTTTAGGTGCAATCACGGTTTTTGCAACCAGTAGCTACAAGGGTATCATTAGGTATACTGGCTTGCAAGATGGTGCGCGGATTATCACGATGGTTTTCTTAAATGCGCTACTCGCGTCTGTGGCTAATTTGGTCACTCATTATAATTTTGAGATCAACCTCATTCCTTATTCGGTCATTGTTATCACGTTCCTTTCGTCATCACTATTACTTTTTAATTACCGACTACTTGTCAAGTATTTTTTCGCCTATTACAAAAATGCTGTAGTTAAAAAATCCCGCGTTGTTATTTATGGGGCAGGACAGACAGGTATTATTACGAGACATGTCATTGATTCTTCTCCGCGCATGCAAACGGTGGGCTTTTTTGAGAATGATAAAAATAAAGCCGGAAAACTGCTTGATGGCGTGAAGATTTATAAAGCAGATACGGATGATCTGGAACGGCTGATCAGGGAAATCGGTGTTGATGAACTCGTCATTACGGTTCGTGACATGTCTCTCGAGAAAAAGAACGAACTGGTTGATATCTGTATCCAAAATCAGGTGAAGATTCGAACTGTTCCACCGGTCGATAAATGGGTAAAAGGGGAGCTCAGCTTCAACCAAATAAAGGAAATAAATATTGAGGATCTGTTGGGGCGAGAGTCCATCAGGTTAGATCGTCAGAATGTGAAGGATGACTTGCGGGCAAAACGAATCCTGATAACAGGTGCAGCGGGCTCGATCGGTAGTGAATTGGTAAGGCAGATTATTCAGTACGATCCTGCAAGTTTGGTTTTAATCGATCAGGCGGAATCCGATCTGTATGCCATTGAACGAGAAATCAAAGCAATAGACTCAAGAGCTAACATCACCCTATATCTCGCTGATATCACTAATCGCGAGCGGATGAAGGCCATTTTTGACTACCATAAGCCTGAGATTGTTTATCACGCGGCTGCATACAAGCATGTGCCCATGATGGAGAGCAATCCTTCAGAGGCGGTGCTTTGTAACATACTGGGCACCAAGTTGCTGGCTGATCTTTCGGTTGAATATGGTGTTTCCAAATTCGTTATGGTTTCCACCGACAAGGCAGTTAATCCCACAAATGTTATGGGCTGCTCGAAGCGAATTGCGGAAATTTATGTTCAGTCGTACAATAAATTCTTAAGTGGTGCTGCCGCAATTTCAACCTCTTTTGTGACCACCCGTTTTGGAAATGTGTTGGGTTCAAGCGGATCGGTCATTCCCATATTTAAAAAGCAGATCCAGGCGGGTGGGCCTATTACCGTTACTCATCCGGAAGTGACCCGTTACTTTATGACTATACCCGAGGCTTGTCAACTCGTGCTAGAGGCAGGTACGATGGGAAATGGGGGAGAGATATTTATTTTTGATATGGGTAAGGCCATCAAAATCGTTGACCTAGCTAAGAAAATGGTTTACTTATCCGGATTAGAACCAGGTCGAGATATAGACATTATTTTTACGGGTCTTCGGGAAGGAGAGAAGTTATACGAAGAACTACTCACCAAGAGCGAGAATACGGTGGCAACCCATCATGCCAAAATCATGATTGCCAAAGTGAAAGAGTATCCCTACGAAGAGATAAATCGCTATGTCGATTTGTTCAACGACCTTGTTTATGATAAGAATGAATTAAAGATGGTTGCATTAATGAAAGAGCTTGTTCCCGAGTATAAAAGCAATTACTCTCGCTATGAAATGTTAGATGTAAAGTAATGGTTTGACTGAACCTTAGGACATTAGCGCCTTTTTCTTTTAAATGAACCTCTTTTCTTTGAATATTTTTTCCGATCCCCACCACCAAAAGCCCATGGCAGATAGTATTCAACTTTTGCGTTAAGGAGTAGGTAAGAATCCAGACTATTTGAATTTCCACGAATACCTCCTGCGGTTCCGTTAAGGGCTGGATCAACCCTTCGATCAGAAAAGTAAATTGCCTGAGCGTCTCCATTGAAGGAACTTGCCCCCGGATAAGTTGTACTTACATCATCGAGGTAATCAGTAAATGTTTTTCTAAAACCGGCTTCAATAGACAAATTAAACATTGGGTTTACCTTGAATCTAATACCTAAGCCAAAGGGGATAACTGGTGCAACCAGACTATAAGCGACTCCTTCGGTTTTTAGTGGCTGCAGAGAAACAGAATTGCCAAGCTGATCGGTTGCCTTTGGGTTAAAGTAAAGAAGACCAATTCCCGCAAAACCATAGATATTTATTCCAGGCCTGCGATAAAACCGATCACCGTGGGTAAACAGATTGATCATACCTACGGCACTAAGCTCAAAATTACTGGATTGGAAAGAAAGGTTACGCTCAACTCTTCCACCACCATTTGCATCTTTGTCATCTCCGGCTAATGTAAACCAGTTCAATTCAACCCGAGCTCCTATTCTGTTTGTTAGGAAATACTGTAGTGCAGCATTGACATTAGGGTTTGCCTTGATGTAGGCATTCGAATTAGCTAAATCACCATAATAGGTGGATGTGCCCAGACCTCCACTGAGAATCAAAGAGCGTTCTCTTCTGGCTGAATAAAAACTCTGCGCCTCCGTAAAAGAAGAAATCGTCAATAGTAAGATTACCGAGCCAACTATTTTACCCATTTGCCAACATTTAAATTCCTAATTTATAGAATTTCTATCAATAAGGAAACCAACTACTTAGCTAGAACTTCCCTGATCTTCTCGGCAGCCTCTTTCAACAGTATGGCAGAGAAAACCTTTAACCCTGATTCTTTGATAATTTTTGCCCCCTCTTCTGCGTTGGTGCCTTGTAAGCGAACAATGATTGGCACCGGAATGTCTCCCACTTTTTTGTAGGCTTCAACCACACCAGATGCCACCCGGTCGCATCGAACGATACCACCGAAAATATTGATTAAGATAGCTTTAACATTAGGGTCTTTCAAAATGATCCTAAAGCCCGCCTCTACGGTTTCTGCATTGGCGCCACCACCTACATCCAGGAAATTGGCCGGATCGCCACCAGAGAGTTTTATGATATCCATTGTTGCCATAGCAAGGCCGGCACCATTTACCATACAGCCTACATTTCCATCTAACTTCACATAGTTTAAGCCGGACTTGCCCGCTTCAACTTCTAATGGATCTTCTTCACTAATATCTCTCAGCTCTTCCAAATCTTTATGTCTGTAGAGGGCATTGTCATCTAAATTTACTTTTCCATCAACCGCCAGTATCTTGCTGTCGGACGTTTTTAAAACAGGATTAATCTCAAACATGGAAGCATCTAAGCCCATGTAGGCGGTATACAGCGAATTCACAAACTTTACCATCTCCTTGAATGCATTCCCCTCCAAGCCAAGTGAAAACGCAATTTTACGAGCCTGAAACGGTTGAAGCCCAATGACAGGATCGATCCATTCTTTCACAATTTTTTCAGGATGAGTGGCAGCTACTTCTTCGATGTTCATTCCACCTTCTGTAGAAGCCATGATTACGGGCTTGCTCGTTGAGCGATCCAGCAAGATGCTCATGTAGTACTCTTTCGGTTCAGTTGCTCCGGGATAGTAGACGTCTTCTGCAATCAATACTTTATTCACTTTTTTCCCGGCAGCACCGGTCTGAATGGTCACCAAGGTTCCGCCCAATATCGCTTTTGATTTTTCAAAAACTTCGTCCACACTTTTCGCGAGCACAACGCCTTTTGACCCCGTTTCTTTCACCGTTCCTTTTCCACGCCCACCTGCATGTATTTGTGATTTCACCACGAACCACTTGGATCCCGTTTCGGTTTGGATTTCTTTAGCTGCTGCCACCGCTTTATCGGGAGTGTCTGCAACAATACCTCTTTGAACGGCAACACCATATTTTTTAAGGATGTCCTTGGCCTGGTACTCGTGAATATTCATGATTGTCAGTTTTGCAAGCAAGCTACTTTTTTTAATGCTTATTTCACTACATAGTGGGTGTTTTTTAGCGTTGCAGTTTGTGGAATTATTTTTATGCAGAACTATCTGGCAGTGTTATTATCATTACTTTGCTAACCGACAACGATCAAAATAAAACGAGATAGTATGCTAAAAGGAAGAGGCCTTCAGAAGTCGTACGGGGATCTAAAAGTCCTGAAGGGTGTTGATATTCAGATTAATAAAGGCGAAGTAGTGTCCATCGTTGGTGCCTCTGGTGCAGGAAAAAGCACACTCTTGCATATTTTAGGAACATTGGATGTGCCAGATGCAGGTTCATTAGAAATAGATGGACGAGATGTTTTTCGGCAAACCGCTAGTGGGTTGGCCGCTTTCAGGAACAGCAGTATTGGTTTTGTTTTTCAATTTCATAATCTCCTGCCGGAATTTTCGGCCATCGAAAATGTCATGATACCCGGCCTTATTGCCAAAACTAGCCAAGGCAAAGTGAAAAAGCGCGCTATCGAGTTGCTTGAACTTCTGGGTTTGGCAGAAAGGCAAAAACATAAACCTTCTGAGTTGTCGGGAGGGGAGCAGCAGCGGGTGGCAGTAGCTAGATCATTGATCAATTCTCCATTGTTGGTGCTGGCGGATGAGCCAAGTGGTAACCTCGATTCGAAAAATGCAGCAGAATTACATCAGCTCTTTTTTCGTCTTCGTGATCAGTTCGGTCAAACCTTCGTGATTGTTACACATAATCAGGAATTGGCCTCTATTACCGATCGCAGACTGGAAATTAGAGACGGAATGATGGATGCCTAAAGTCTACGTTTACTGTAGCTCTTCTGTGCTTTTAGGCCATGCTTGGTAGGCCCGTTTGAACCATATGCGGGGCATTGATAGTTTTCAAACGCACATGAGGAAAGAGTAGCAGCAACAAGTAGGAACAGGATTAATTTTTTTTGTGTTTTTATCTTTTTGTTGATAAACCCAGATTTTGCAGTTGGCTGCAAGATCTGCCCGGAGGGTGAAGAATACTGACTGTACCTTCCAGTATTTTCAGGGTTAACCTCTACTAAAATGCCATACATTTTGCGTCAACCGCAGGCAAATTGTGCTACTGCAAAATCTGGGATAAAAAAGTAGGGTAGGCAGTTGGACTGCTTTTTTCGATGATCAATGGCGATAGTACAAATTACGACAAGATGAAGATAATTATTTTGGCTGGTAAGGGAGGACATTTGTGTTTCAGAGATTATTGGAAGAGACTGCTCGTTTGCATTAATGACTCAGCAAGTATCCGTACTTTAATACTGATTATTATCATTTCCTGTTTACAATCGACCCTAATTCATTAGAATCAGCACTTAAATACGGAATATTTATAAATCAGTACTATAGTACATATTATTATGTAATTCCATAATTTTGTGTATTGAGTTGCATCCATTTCAGCACTTTAATACTGATTATATGACCATATCAGATTATCACATTCAAGATCTCTCTAAGACCATTGTGGGCCGCAGAGAAGTTCTGGGCATCACACAAGAGCAACTTTCCAAGCTCTCGAAGGTGGGGATGAAAACGATCTACAAACTCGAACAGGGCATTGGCAATCCATCACTGGATACGATTGAAAAAGTGCTTGATATATTAGGCCTTGAACTTAGAGTAAAACTTAAGAAATAAATAAGACATGCGAACGGCACTGGTCTACCGAAATAATGACTTGGCAGGAAAACTGACCGAATCAGAAAGGGAATACATCTTCCGCTACGATGATTTTTACTTTAGAGATCAAGGCAAAAAGGCTATAAGCCTTACCCTTCCAAAAGTGCAACAGGAATATAGAAGTAAAATCTTCTTTCCCTTTTTTTTCAACATGCTGGCAGAAGGTGTTAATAAAAAATTGCAGTGCCGCCAACTACAAATAGATGAGAATGACTACTTCTCACTCTTAACAAAAACAGCTTGCGAAGACACTATTGGGTGCATCACTGTTAAAGCCGAATCGCTATGATTGTTGACCATTGCCCTTCCACTTTAAAAAAAGGAATAGGTACCTATAGCACAACCGCACTCAAGAAAGTCTTTTATGGCAAGAAAGTAAGCCATATCCTTCCGTTTCTACCACCTGAAAAAGACGAACAGGTAAAAGAGTTGTTCATGAAGAACCGAACACGGATCAGTATTTCTGGCGTTCAGAAAAAATTGTCGCTATTTCTTGCGAAGAATATATTGACCCTTACAGATCCAACACAACATGGCCTGTATATTCTCAAACCCATTCCTGATGAATTAAAAAAAGCTGATCAGGTGCCAGCCAATGAACATTTAACGATGCAACTGGCAGAACAAGTTTTTGGTATTCAAACAGCGCCAAATGCTTTGATATTTTTTCAAGATGGGCAGCCAGCCTACATTACCAAAAGATTTGATCGCACACTGGACGGTAAGAAGTTCGGAATGGAAGATTTCTCGACTCTGGCTGGCAAGACAAAACAAACCCATGGAGAGGATTTTAAGTACGAGGCTAGCGCTGAGGATCTTTTTAAAATATTGAATCAAAATGTAGGCGCTTATAAAATTGAGAGCCAGCGACTGTTTCGTCTGATCCTATTCAACTATGTCTTTTCTAATGGCGATGCTCACCTCAAGAACTTTTCATTATTAGAAACTATCAATGGCGATTATCTTCTCAGTCCGGCCTATGACCTGCTCTGTTCCAGAATACACGTGAATGATCCGGATCTGGCGCTTAAAGACGGTCTTTTTGCTGAAGGGTATTCTACTGAGAGCTTTGATAGCAATGGGTTTTATGCCTATGATGACTTTCTTAGCCTTGGTGTGCGGGCAGGATTACCCGAGGCAGTAGTTAAAGATGAAATTAACTTGTTTTTAAGCAATAAGGAAAAAGTAACTGAGCTGGTAGGGCGTTCATTCCTAACAGATGATATGAAGGTTAAGTATTTAGAATTATATAGCGATAAATTAACGAGGATGACCTACTCCTTTAAAAAACAACTTTAAAGAGTCATAAGAGGCAAAGAAGTGAATAGCTGATTTGCTTGGCTCTCTGGGGGTGCCATACACTTAATAAATTCTCAGCTTTTGGCATGGATAAGTCAAACGGAAATTTGGATTCAAAAAATGCAGCAGAATTACATCAGCTCTTTTTTCGTCTTCGCGATCAGTTCGGTCAAACCTTCGTGATAGTTACACATAATCAAGAATTGGCCTCTATTACCGATCGCAGACTGGAAATTAGAGACGGAATGATGGATGCCTAAAGTCTACGTTTACTGTAGCTCTTCTGTGCTTTTAGGCCATGCTTGGTAGGTCCGTTTGAACCATAGGCGGGGCATTTATAGTTTTCAAACGCACATGAGGAAAGAGTAGCTGCAACTAGAAGGAACAGGATTGATTTTTTCATGGTTTTTGTCTTTTTGTTGAGACAAAAGTAGGGCAAGCCGTTGGGCGGCATTTTTCGTTGACTGGTCGGATTAAATGAGAGTAAGCAGAATTGCTACTATTGTAGAAAACGGCAAAAAACAGCCGAATAGTTCACGGTTGGATGTAAACCTTACGGACTTCTGTACTTTGAACGACTAACTAAAGGAATACTTTAACCTAGAAATGGACGAAAACTTCATTTTCCGCGTCTTCAACCTCTACTGTGCCATTAGAATCGATTGACAGAAGCTTCACTTTTCTTAGCTCGCTAATCAATAATGGGTCATAAACTGCGTTTACGCGGATGTAGTTTTCAGTGAAACCGTGCATTTTTCCATTCTCGATGTCATTTTCAAAGAGTACGGTATACTCTTTCTGCAAATTCTGCTCATAGAATGCTCTCCTCTTCTTGTCAGATAAGCCGTGAAGCATTTTAGACCGATCGCTCCTGACATGGGGTAGAACGCGCTGTGGAAGAGTTGTGGCTAAGGTATCATTGCGCTCAGAGTAGGTAAAAACATGTAGGTAAGAAATGTCTAGTTCGTTCAGAAACTGATAGGTTTCAAGGAAATCTTCATGTGTTTCGCCCGGGAATCCAACAATCACATCTACGCCAATGCAGCAATGAGGCATCGCCATTTTTATTTTCTCAACGCGGGCCGTATACAACTCGCGTTGATAGCGTCTCCGCATCAACTTCAGTATCTTGTTTGACCCCGATTGCAATGGGATGTGAAAGTGGGGAACGAATTTTTTTGAATTTGCTACAAATTCGATGATTTCGTCTGTGAGAAGATTTGGCTCAATGGAGGAAATTCTGAAGCGATCTATTCCTTCCACTTCATCCAGTGCTTTGATCAGGTCGATCAAACGCTCCTTTCGTTCTCCCTCTTGAATTCCAAAGTCTCCGGTGTTGACTCCTGTTAATACAATCTCCTTCACATTCGTTAGCGCGATAGATTTGGCAGTAGCAACGATGTGTTCGATACTATCGCTGCGACTAGCCCCCCTCGCGAGCGGAATGGTGCAGAATGAGCACGAGTAATCACATCCGTCTTGCACCTTCAAAAAAGTTCGGGTGCGGTCATTCATCGAATAAGAAGTGTTGAAGCTGGAAGCCTTTTCGATATCTGACGAAATAACAACTGGCTGGCTTGGGCGAACAAATCCGTCTAAAAGCTCGGCTAACTGAAATTTCTCTGCTGCACCCAATACCGCATCAACGCCTGGTATTTCCGAAATCTCTTTTGGCTTAAGCTGTGCATAACAGCCGATGATAGCGACATAGGCATCGGGTGAAATAGCCCTCGCTTCGCGAACCACCTTGTGGCACTTCTTGTCTGCATTTTCTGTAACCGAGCAGGTATTGATAATGAAGATATCCGGACGATCGGTGAAATCTACCTTTCGATAGCCCTTTTCCTCAAATTTTCGGGCGATGGTTGATGTCTCCGAAAAGTTTAGTTTGCAGCCAAGGGTATAAAAAGCGACTTTCTTCATACAAGTAGGCACAAAGTTAAGGAAGAGAATTCAAGAACTAAAAAGGATGCGAGGTTCAGACGGAAGGGTTTTGAATCATCCTTCGGTGGTAGTTGATTTGGCCCAAGTGATAGCCGAGATGGGCTGTCAGGTGAATCAGAAAATACTCGGTGGTCATGGGTACTTTGAAAACTTGTTCAGGATAGGGCATGGAAAGCACGTTTTGCTGTAAGCTGCCTAGTGCAAGAGCTACTGAATTTTTCGCTTTACCAATTTCGTTCAATAACTCAATTCTGGGCATGCTGTGTGCCGCAAATTCATTGTCACGATTTCGAGTGTAGCCCGAGTGCCCTAACACGGTACCAATATAATGCCGCAGGTTTGCACACAGGTGAAGACTCAAGTTGCCTGCTGAGTTCTTGATAGCTCCGGTAGTCGCCCAAACCAGCTGGTCCGATGGGTAAAGTGCAATCTCTTTTTCTAGTACAACGAGGTCTCTATCAATTATTTTTTGGATGGATTGAATAAACGAACTCATGGGATCAACTCCTTTTCGATGACATTGATGATTGTATCTAATTGTTGGGAGACCGCATCGAACTCATTTTTTGAACCCAATTTTGCCTTCACACTCACGTAGAATTTTATTTTTGGCTCCGTACCAGAAGGGCGTACGGAAATTTTGTTTCCTGGTTCGGTATAGAATTGAAGAACATCAGAGGAAGACAGATCAATAGATTTCTTTTCGCCTGAAATCAAATTCGTTTCTTCCCTTAGTTTGTAATCTAATTTTCGGATTACCCGTTCTTCACCTAATTTCGAAGGTGGGTTTTCGCGAAACATTTTCATCATGTCTTTTATTTGCTGTTCGCCTTCTGCTCCTTTGCGCACCAATGTAAAGAGCCCTTCTTTGTAAAAGCTATTTTCAATATACATTTGGAGTAGCCAATCGTAGAGTGTTTGTCCTTCTTGTCTGGCGGCAGCGGCCATCGCAGCAAAAAAAGCACAGGCGGAAACGGCATCTTTATCACGAACGAAGTCCCCCACCATGTATCCGTAACTTTCTTCCCCCGCGGCAATAAATTTCTTTTTGCCTTCTTGTTCACGCATTAACTCGGCAATGTATTTGAAGCCAGTTAATGTATTGAAGCATGTTACGCCAGCCTGACGAGCCATGTCATCAATCAACTCCGTAGTAACTATTGTTTTGGCGATATACGAATCAGTTGTATCTCTTAAGTTTTTAAGAATAAACCACATCATCAAACTGAATGCCTGATTACCATTCAACAAGAAGAATTCACCGTTATTGTCTTTGATGCCTATTCCGACTCGATCAGTATCGGGATCGGTGGCCATTACCAATTCAGCGTTTAGTTTTTTCGCTTTTTCAAGAGCCAATGTCATAGCCGATTTTTCCTCTGGATTGGGTGATTGAACTGTTGAGAAATTGCCATCCGGTATTTTTTGTTCCTCCACTACTTGCACGTTTTCAAAACCAAGTCGCTTCAAGCATTCGGGCACCATGGTAATTCCCGCGCCATGAAGGCTCGAATAGACGATCGGTATATTTTTTTGTTTTTTAATACTGTCTTGTTTTGGAATCAACCTTTTTACTTCCTCGTAGTACGCGTCTTCAACATCGGTACCAATTAAATTAATTTTCGATGAATCAGCAGTAAATCTAATCTGGCCAAAGTCGGTGATCGCGTTTACTTCGTTGATTACATTTTTGTCGTGAGGCGGAACCAGTTGCGCGCCATCGACCCAATATGCTTTATAGCCGTTGTATTCTTTCGGATTGTGTGACGCAGTAATGACCACACCCGACTGGCATTTCAAATAACGAATAGCGAAAGAGAGTAGGGGAGTTGGTCGTAGTTCGGGGAACAAATGAACTGTAATTCCATTAGCGGAGAATACATCTGCAACAATGCCTGCAAAAAATTTACTATTGTTGCGGCTATCGTAGGCGATAGCTACCCGAATTTCTTGAGAAAGGAAACTTTTCTTGAGATAGTTAGCGAGCCCCTGCGTAGCAGCACCAATCGTATATTTATTTATACAGTTGGCACCTACTCCCATGATACCTCGCAAACCTCCAGTTCCAAACTCCAGTTCCTTATAGAAACTATCAATCAGGTTTTTTGTGTTGCTATCTGCGAGAAGTTTATTTATTTCTTGTTTGGTGGCATCGTCTATGGCAGAACTGTTAAGCCATTTCGCTGCTTTCTCTTTTGATTGCGCAGTTAAATCCATTCGTTTTTTTATTTTTTGTAATCCTCACGGACGGGGTAAAACACATCTAAAATTTTGCAGTCTGTTATGGCCCTTCCCGAATGCCTGGCGTTTGAAGGTATAGGCAATACCATGCCATTACGAAGATGATTTGATTCACCTTCTAGCACCAGTTCAAATTCTCCTTCAAGCATATTGACAACCTGCTCATGCTTATGTGAGTGTTCGGGCAATGAACTTCCTTGTTTAATCTCCCAATAGGCGAACGTCATGTTATCGGTGTGGACGAACCGCCCAAAAAATCCGGGCATTACTTCCCGGGGTTCTAGCATTTTAATATCGTTGATCATTATTTGAATGGGTTTATGATGGTTACGGAATTTTCTACAATAAGTCCGTCTTGCATGTCTTCCGAATAGATAATGGAGCAATTATTGAGAATGGCTGTGGCTATAATGATTGAATCCCAAGAGCTAAGCTGATATTTTATTGAAATTTCAAAACTCTTCAATAACGTTGCTTCTGTGATTTGGAGAATTCTGAATCTGTTTAGTATTCTTCTTGCAAAGTCAAAAGTAGTTTCTTTGTTTAAATGTAATTTTTTTAAACAAACATTTACATTCTCAGCAATTACTTGGGTGCTTATAAAAAAATCAGGTGATAAGAAGTCTTGAGCCTTTTTTATTTTTTCTTTTGATCTATTATCAACAAGGTAAACTATAATGTTGCTATCAATAAACACCTTAAGCTCTGTCATAGAGTTCGTCTCTGTTAAACTTAAAATTGCTCAGATCAACATTGAATTTTGAGAATTCCTCCACAAGACTTTTTCTCCACTCTGCCAACTCGGTTTTACCTATTGCTTGTTCATCCTCTTCGGTGGATGGCAATATAATAACATCAACTTCTTCTGCCTTAAAATCATCAGGAAGTTCGACAGTTACTTGCCGTCCAGTTCTTCGCACTCTTTTCTTTCTAATAGCTTCCATAGATCAAAGTTACAAATTCCCCCTTAACTCCTGTTCATGCTCGATGGCTTCAAACAATGCTTTGAAATTTCCTTTGCCAAAAGACTTGGCTCCATTGCGTTCAATGATTTCAAAAAATAAGGTTGGTCGATCCTGGAGCGGTTTCGAAAATATTTGCAAGAGATAACCTTCTTCATCTCGATCGATGAGGATATTCAGTTTTTGTAGTTCTTTATAGTCTTCATTGATTTTCCCTACACGTTCAATGACTTCAGTATAATAAGAATCTGGTACGTGGAGAAATTCAACACCCCGCTTCTTAAGTTCACCTACAGTTTGGATGATATCGTCTGTGGCAATTGCGATATGCTGCACGCCTGCTCCTTTATAAAAATCAAGGTATTCTTCTATCTGTGATTTCTTTTTGCCCTTGGCAGGTTCGTTGATGGGAAATTTGATGTATCCGTTTCCATTTGAAACCACTTTGCTCATCAGCGCACTATATTCGGTGGAGATGTCTTTGTCATCGAAGGTGATCAGCAACTTGAAGCCCATGACGTCTTCATAAAACTTCACCCACTTATTCATATGTCCTAATTCCACATTGCCCACGCAGTGATCTACATGCTTCAATCCGATAGGAACAGGAACGAAGCTACTTTTGACAGCTTTATAGCCAGGCATAAAGGCTCCCTTGTAGTTTTTCCTTTCAACAAAAGTGTGAATGGTTTCTCCGTAGGTTTTAATACCCGATAAAACAACTTCTCCATATTTGTCTTTTATTGCCTTTGGTTCAAAAGCAACTTCTGCTCCACGTAGTACCGTTTCTTGAAAAGATTTTGTGGCGTCATCTACCCAGAGCGCTAGCACCTTGACACCGTCCCCATGTTTTCTTAGATGTTCAGAAATTTCAGAATCAGGCTGAAGCGAAGTAGTTACAAGAAAGCGTATTTTGTGTTGTTGCAGCACATAACTAGCTCTGTCTTTTACTCCTGTTTCAGGGCCAGCGTAAGCCACCAGTTCGAAGCCGAAGCAATGCTGATAAAACAGCGAGGCCTGTTTGGCGTTTCCCACATAAAACTCAATGTAGTCGGTGCCGTTGATGGGTAGAAAGTCAGGTTCCATTGGAATGTTAATTTAGTGTGGTAAATTTAAACATTCCGCTTGTTTTTATTTTGACTTTGGGCAATCTTGGCAAAAAATTGGATTATGGATTTGAAAAAATTGGATCTGGCCGTTCAGACAATCGCACTTAGAAGAAATGAGTTAAAGAAGCTAGACTACAATAATCCCAAATATGACGATCTGGAAGAAGAATTGCATGATTTGGAAGACTCGTTGCTTGACGAGTTTGGCAACTACCTCGAAGGGGTGTTTCAAGAAATTCATGACAAGTACTGCCCCGATACAGATGTTCTTTTGCCCATTGCCTACATGGCCAAAACATACACGATTGATCAAAGCAATGAGTTTTCAGTAAGCCAGTCCGAAGGCGTGTACGTGGAAGTAGATTCACTTCCCGGCAAGGAAACGAAATTGGTGATGATTCCTAACCCGCTCCGAGTGGTCTTGAATATCGGGCAAGAGCAACAGCGTTTGGTTTGGGGCTCAAAGTGAATTGATATCCTTTAGATTTGGAAATCCGCTGGGTCGATGCGGGTAACTATTCCCTATTTCGTCTTACATTTGCCACCCTGCTATTACAAAACAATTCTTCGGTGAACTTTTCCGTTCAATTAGACACAAATCTTGCCTTTAAGGCTGTAGCTCAAGCTGCCGAAGAGCAGGGGGTTGAGGCGTATGCGGTAGGCGGCTATGTACGCGACTTGATTCTTCAACGACCGAGTAAAGACGTAGATTTTGTATGTGTTGGCAGTGGCATTGAGTTGGCTAATGAAGTGGCCGCTATTCTGGGTGAAAAGCAGGTTACTATTTTTAAAAATTTTGGAACTGCGAACATCAGGCATGGTGATCTGGAATTGGAATTCGTAGGTGCCAGGAAAGAATCCTATCGCAGTGAGTCGAGAAAGCCAATCGTGGAAGATGGAACCCTGCAGGATGACCAACGCAGGAGGGACTTCACAATTAACGCGCTGGCGATTAGTCTTTCAAAAAATAACTATGGTGAGTTAGTTGATCCATTTGGGGGAGTTGAACACCTTAAAGCAAGATTGATTAAAACACCGCTTAGCCCAGATATAACGTTTTCAGACGATCCGCTTCGTATCATGCGTGCGATTCGATTTGCTTCTCAATTGAATTTTGACATTGAAGCAGATACGTTTGAAGCTATCGGTAGAAACAAAGAGCGTTTGAAAATTGTTTCCATGGAGCGCATTTCAGATGAACTCAATAAGATCATCCTGTCTCCTGTTCCTTCCTATGGATTTAAGCTCCTTTTTCAGTCGGGAATTCTTAAACTCATTTTTCCGGAAATGGTGGCGTTGCACGGAGTGGAGTATCAGGATAACAAAGCACACAAAGACAATTTCTATCACACCATTCAGGTGTTGGATAATGTGGCAAAAGTATCAGCCGATCTTTGGTTGCGTTGGGCTGCGATTTTGCACGACATCGCTAAGCCTGCTACAAAGCGGTTTGACAAAGATGCAGGCTGGACTTTTCATGGGCACGAAGACAAAGGCGCGCGCATGGTACCGGGCATTTTCAGGCGCATGAAGTTGCCCATGAATGAAAAGATGGATTTTGTTCAGAAGTTGGTGCGGCTTCATCTGCGGCCAATTGCCTTGGTAAAGGAGGTTACAGATTCCGCCATTCGCAGATTACTTTTTGAAGCCGGAAACGATGCCGACGCGTTGATGATTCTTTGCCGTGCGGACATAACTTCAAAAAATAGTGAGAAAGTGGCAAAGTACCTCAAGAACTTTGAGAAAGTTCAGCAGAAGATGATTGAGGTAGAAGAAAAAGACCAGGTGAGAAATTTTCAGCCACCTATTGATGGCGATGAAATCATGACTATTTTTGACGTTCAGCCTGGCAGGATAATTGGAGACATTAAAGATCAGATAAAAGAGGCCATCTTAGACGGGCAAATTAAAAATGACCGACACGAAGCGTACACACTGATGCTTAAAATCGCCTCGGAAAAAGGCATTCACTTGAAAATGAATACACCCTGAAAAAATAAAACTTGTTTATGAAAATTCGAATTTACTTGTTGATCGTGTTTGTGGGAATCGCATCTGCTTCTTTTGCCCAAAGAAAGAAGAAAGGAGAGGAGCAACGAAAGATGGATCCGGAACCAGCGGCAGTAACAACAGCTCCGGCACCAAAGGTAGAACCTGCGAAGAATGACACACTTCCCAGAATCAATCCGTTAACGCAGCATTTTGCTCGTAAATACGCGGCTGCACTTCAGTGGAATGACTACGAAGTTGCCAAGGATGCGCTATACGACCTTATCATTGAAAACCCTGGCAATGACTCAATTATTTTTGATTTGGCTGTTTATTACTTTCAAAACCAGAAATCAGCCTCAGCTGTATTAGTCGCGAATGAGTTATTAAAGAGAAATCCGAAGAACGCGGGTGCGCTGGAAGTGGCTGCTGGTGGGTACGAGGCATTGGGTGTTCTTGATAAGTCTATCCAAAGTTATGAGAGTCTCTATTTGTTGACTGACAACATTACTGCGCTTTATAAAATGGCGTTTCTTCAGTATCAAATGAAACGGTTCAAAGAGAGTGCGGCCTCTGCGGAAATTTTGCTTGTCAGGAAAGACCTTGATGGCGTAAAAGCTTCTTATAATGATTCCAAAGGAAAAGCCAAGGAGTTTCCTGTAAAAGTGGCGGTCGTCAATTTGAAGGGCATGCTTGCACTCGATCAAGGAGACAAAATAAATGCGAAAAAGTACTTTCAGGAAGCCCTTGCAATTGCCCCAGACTTTGCGTTAGCAAAAGAAAACCTAGCGAAGATCAAGTAGTATGCAACCTTGTTATCTTTACTTGGTCTTTTGACCAAGTAAAGGTTATTTGTTGGACCTATCGATACCACACATCCATCAGGAGCTAATCGATCGTTGCCGCAAAGGCGACCGGAAATCCTATTATCAACTGTATAAGTTGTATAGCAGAAGCATGTACAATGTGGGCTATCGAATTGTCAATAATGAAGACGAAGCCCAGGATGTTCTACAAGAAGCCTTTATTAGCGCGTTTAACAACCTCGATAGTTACCGAGGTGATTCAGCTTTTGGTGCCTGGTTAAAACGAATCGTGATCAATAAAGCGATTACACATGCTACCAAAAAACGGTTTGAGCGATTTCCGGATCACGAAGATTTTGATGTAAAGGAAGAAGAACCTCAGGATCTTTTTGAAGGTTTTCCATTCACTGTTGACAAGGTTAAGACCGCTATCCACGCTTTGCCAGACGGATACAGAACCGTTCTGTCGCTCTATTTATTGGAGGGTTATGACCATGGAGAGATTGCTGAAATAATGGGCATCAGCGAGTCCACGTCCAAATCCCAGTTTAATCGTTCAAAAAAAAAATTGAAGGAATTACTTGAACTTAGCATGATATGAAAGATGCACTAAAAGATTTTGTTAGTCAGCACCGAGACGACTTTGATTCGCAAGTGCCTCCTCGGGGAACATGGGAAGGAATTGAAGGCCAGCTACCTTCAAAATCTGTTTCCCTATGGAACTCAGTGATCTTGTGGCGTGCCGCTGCTATCATTCTTTTAGGGGTATCCTTGTTTACCGTTTTTTCAAGCCGTGATCTCCCAACCGATAGGGGTGAGCGCGCAAAGTTGAAGGGAGAGTTTATCGATCTAGAATCTTACTATAGCAGTCAGATCACAGAAAAAAAACTATTGGTGACTCAATTTCAATCCGATACAGGGCTAACAGAAGACGAGGTAACGCAAAACCTTCAAAAATTGGAGGCCATGTATCAGGTATTAAAGTTAGAGATGGAGAAAAGACCTTCAGAAGATGTGAAGGATGCCCTTGTTCTAAACTTACTTGTGCGAATAGATCTGTTGAATCAGCAATTGAATAAACTAGACAAACAACCTGAAAAAAAAGTATCGGTTCGTTCTTAGTATAGTTCAGGATTTAACTCAAATTCTTGAATGCTTGAATCCAGGATTCTACCTTCATCGCATTTAAGAACCCGAGCCGGAAACTTTTTGATGAGTCCATAACTGTGGGTGGCCATTAAAACAGCGGTTCCGCTTTTGTTGATTTGCTGAAATATTTTGAGTATGCCGTGAGAAACCTCAGGATCCAGGTTGCCGGTAGGTTCATCGGCAATTAACATGACAGGTTCGTTGATGAGTGCACGGGCAATGACGACCCGTTGTTGTTCTCCTCCTGAAAGCTGGTGCGGTAATTTTTTTTCTACGGCACCAAGGCCAACTTGCATCAGCACATCCGCCAAACGATTTTTCATTTTTGCATTTTCTTTCCAGCCTGTGGCCCGCATTACAAAAAGCAAATTCTCGGCAACGGTTCTGTCCGGCAAGAGTTGAAAATCTTGAAAAATAATGCCCACTTTTCTGCGAAGTAGGGGTACTTGGTGATTTTTGATTTCGCGAATGCTAAAACCGGCCACGCTGATGTCGCCCAGACGAAGGGGAAGGTCAGCATAAAAGGTTTTTAAAAGAGATGATTTACCTGAGCCAGTTCGCCCAATTATAAAAACGAATTCGCCCTTTTCCATTTCAAAACTGATGTTGCTAAGCACCGGGTTTTGCTCCTGAAAGATGGTAGCTTCTTTTACACGAAGGACGGGGTCTGTGGAAAACATGCAGCTAATTCAATGTTCAAAATTTAAGATTAGCCATTTGCTTTTTTGTGATCTGCTAAGAATTTCTCTAAGCCACTATCAGTCAAAGGATGCTTTAGCAAAGCCATGATTACATTCAGTGGGCAAGTAGCTACATCCGCGCCAATTTCCGCACATTTGATTAGATGGATTGTGTGACGAATACTTGCTGCAAGGATCTCAGTTTGGTAGCCATAGTTATCATAGATCAATCTGATTTGGGCAATCAATTCCAGACCATCTTGTGAGATATCGTCTAAGCGACCAATAAATGGGGAAACATAACTCGCTCCAGCCTTGGCTGTTAATAACGCCTGACCTGCCGAAAAAACCAGGGTGCAATTTGTGCGGATGCCTTCACTACTAAACTTCTTAATTGCTTTTACTCCATCTTTTATCATCGGCACCTTCACCACAATCTTGTCGTCAATTTTTGCCAACTCTTTTCCCTCCCGAATAATACCCTCGAAATCAGTTGCGATCACTTCTGCACTCACGTTATTATCAACTATGTTACAAATCGCTTTGTAATGAGCCATTACTTTTTCTTTACCTGCAATGCCTTCTTTAGCCATCAATGATGGATTGGTAGTGACTCCGTCCAGGACGCCAAGATCGTAAGCTTCTTTTATCTCATTTAAGTTGGCAGTATCAATAAAGAATTTCATAGTGATTTATTAGATGGTGGTTTGGCTAGCAAAACTAACTAAAAGCCATCAAAGAATGATTGGCTATTGATGCTAAATTCGGCCTTAATTTTTACCTTTGACTAGATGAAGATAAACGAGCCAGACCTTAGCGGGAGCTATACTTACGCTGACTACTTTAGCTGGCAATGGGGCGAGATGGCGGAGCTTATAAGAGGCAAGATTTATAAGATGTCACCGGCACCCACAAGTAAACATCAAAAAGTAGTGGGTAATTTATTTGGTTTGTTGTGGAGCAGTCTGCGCGGTGAACGTTGTCAAGTATTCACGGCTCCCTTTGATGTTCGTTTGCCCATATCGCCAAAAATGAAAGGTGATAAAGATATTACTACGGTGGTTCAGCCAGATGTTTGTGTGGTGTGCGATCCAGCGAAAATTGATGAACGAGGTTGCATCGGAGCTCCTGATTGGATTATTGAGGTACTTTCTCCCAACACGACCTCAAAAGATCTGCGGGAGAAGTTTTCAATTTATGAAGAAGCGGGTGTAAAAGAATATTGGGTGATACATCCACAAGAGCAAACAGTTTTAGTTTACACACTTAACAAAGAGGGTAAATATGACGGAATTTTGCAGCCGTACATTTGCACTGACAAGGTGAGGTCAACTGTTCTGCCAGGTATTTCTATTGATTTATCGGAGGTTTTCCTTCCGGAAATTCAATAGAGATTTCTAAGATTTTAACCCTGAAGAATCTTCAAGATAGGGTGGGAGAAAAAAAGTGGCAAACTGAACATCGCACCGCTACAACCGCCTACCCTTGCTACCTTCCGATCCTGGGGGAGTTCAGCAGGAGCTGGTCGTGCCAGTTTGCCGCTGCAAAGATAGCAGTTTCATAATAACCCAGCCAAATAAAGATTAAACTCTATTGCATTTACTTCTTCAAAGCCATCTACTTTAAGGTCATCGATTACTTGGCTATCCAGTTCGAGTTCGCGCATTTCTGCCACGGCTTCTGTAATAGTTAATTCAGCTCCAGTCCAGTGAATGGGGTTAACGCGTACAATTATTTTTGTCCCGTTCTGTTCTTTTTTGAAGTATTGGTGAACGATATTGCTGTTTTTCGCCATCTGATGAAAATGCCAGACATTTTTGAAACGCCCCGACTGTTAATTCAGCGGCTAAGGTACGAAGATGCGTCAGAGATTTTTTACACTTATGCGAGTAAACCGGAATCGACCAGATACCTTTCATGGCCAACCCACCAAAGCATGAAAGATACGCGGCAATTCCTGCAGTATGCCCGATCAGCATGGCAAGCTGGAACCGAATTTTCGTACTCTATTCGGCTAAAGGATACGTACCGAATGGTGGGCAGCATTGGCGTGCTTAACGATTCGGGCAAAACACATTTCGGCTATGTATTTGGGCCGCTTCATTGGGGAAAAGGTTTTGCCACCGAGGCGTGCCTACAGCTTTTAGAGCTACTGAAGAGCAATTCCGATGTCCATCACATAGGCACCTTTGTAGATGCTGAAAATGTGGCCTCAGCCAGCGTACTTTACAAATGCGGTTTGGTCGAGGAAGCCCATTTGGTAAAATGGTATCGATTTGTTAACCAAGGCAATGAACCCAAAGACTGCATTCTATTTAAACTCCCCATGGAAATTTAAACGTCTGCCAATACCGTCTTCTCCTCGTTCAACACAAGTATGATCTGCCCCAATAATTGCTCTTCAAGTAACGTAGCCCAGGTTCGTAGATAGGTGACAACGTCTTTTTTGCTGTTATATTGAAGATTACGTTTGTGGACTGGTAGCGTGCGTAGAATTTGTCCGTCAGAAAGTTTTTCAAGATGACGCATGTCATCGGCCGTGAAGCCAAAGACGATTAACTCGTCAATTAACTGATCCATTGGCAGGCCACTGGTAGGGCAGTAGTCGTTGAGTTGCTCTGTCCAGTCACCATGCCGTTGCATGGCACGAGTATGAATTTCTGATTTGGACAGTTTTGTAATTTCCTGTGCCAGGAATCCACAGTTGCACAATCCCATATGACCCCATTGGTATCTTGTGTCGGATTCAATTTTAGAGGCTGTTGCTCTTAATGTATCAATGACTGCTATACTGACGTTTGCCATTTGTTTGTTGTTTGGTATAAAATTAACTCATAAATCAATAAATTGTTCAGTGCCTTTTTTTATTTAACAAAGAGTGGTTATACTTGCGGCATAATCAACAAATTACTAATGGGAAGAGGAGATAAAAAATCGGCTAAAGGAAAAAGAACAATTGGTTCTTTTGGGGTAAGTAGATCAAAGAAAAAGATTAAAGCCCGATTGAAGCGTGTTTCCAGTGTCAAGAAGGCAGTGATCGCGGAAACAGATGCAAAGCCAAAAGTAAAACGAGTTGTTAAAAAGAAAGAGGTGGCAGAATAAATGAAAAATGTAAATACTATGATGTGGTGGTGGCACAAATCGAATTTCGATCGGTGCATGGCTGCGTTTTAGTTTTAAGATAATTCTTGTAAAAGCCCGCCCCGATCCATCGGGGCGGGCTTTTTATTTGGTACGGGAACGGATAAACATGAATAACGGCAGTGTATGCGATACAAAGTAACTACCCAATCCAAGAAAATGCTGGCCGATACACTTACGCCAGTTAACATCTATCTGAAAGTGAGAGACATCTTTGCTGGTAGTATTTTATTGGAGAGTTCAGATTATCATGGCCATGAAAACAGTTTGTCTTTCATTTGTTGCGATCCCATTGCCTCCATTCAACTGAAGGGCACGACCCTCAACACGGTTTTTCCAGACGGAAAGAAATCAAGCCTACCGATCACCTCTGATGAATTGGTTTTACAAAGCCTTGAAAACTTTCGAGATTTGTTTGTGGTCGGCTCTGCTATTTCAAAGTATCCCTACGCAGGATTATTCGGCTACATGACCTATGATACCGTACGGTTCTTTGAAGATATAGAAATTCGAAAGAAAGAGGATTTGCTGCCCGATCTTCTATACAAAGTATACCGCTACGTGATCGTTATCGATCATTTCAGCAATGAATTGATATTATTTGAAAATAGTGTGGAAGGTGACCCGCACCAGAAATTGGGATTGGAAAGGCTAGAGAAAATAATCTACAGCAACCGTTTTGCTACGTTCAGCTTCCGGTCTCGGGATGGCGAGGTCTCCAATCTTACAGACAAGGACTATTTGTCAATGGTGCAATCGGGCATTCACCATTGCCAGCGAGGCGATGTTTTTCAAATCGTTTTTTCGAGGCGATTTGAGCAACAGTTTGTGGGGGATGAATTCAACGTTTATCGCGCCTTGCGGTCCATCAACCCATCTCCGTATCTTTTTTACTTCGACTATGGAAGCTTTAAGCTATTTGGTTCGTCACCTGAAGCGCAGATTCAAATAAAAAATAACGAAGCCAGTATATATCCCATTGCAGGAACATTTAAGCGATCCGGCAATGACCACGAAGATGCCCTACTTGCTGAAAAGCTATCGAAAGATGAAAAAGAAAATGCAGAGCATGTGATGTTGGTGGATTTGGCGCGCAACGATCTAAGCCGGAGCGCAAACGAGGTGACGGTGGAGGTCTTCAAAGAAATACAGTATTATTCCCATGTCATTCACCTGGTTTCCAACGTGTCTGGCAAACTTTATTCAGATGTATCGTCCATTCAACTGGCTACCGATACGTTCCCTGCTGGTACGTTGTCGGGTGCACCCAAACCGATGGCGATGAAGCTGATCGATCAATATGAAAATGTCAATCGCAGCTTTTACGGAGGAGCCATCGGATTTATCGGTTTTACTGGAGACGTGAACATGGCCATCATGATCCGCACGTTTTTGAGTAAAGAGAATAAATTGATTTTTCAAGCGGGCGCGGGAGTGGTGGCCAAGTCGAAGCCTGAAAGTGAATTGCAAGAAGTAAACAATAAAGTAGAGGCGCTGCGAAAAGCAATTAAGATGGCCGAACAAATCTAGCTATGAAGATACTTGTTTTAGATAATTACGATTCATTTACATACAACCTGGTGCACATCATTCGAGCGTTGGGTTGCCCCATGGATATTGTTCGAAATGATAAGATTGGTGTTGAAGATGTGCAGCAGTACGACAAGATACTACTATCGCCTGGCCCGGGTATTCCAGATGAGGCGGGCATTATGAAGGAAGTGATTAAGACCTATGCCCCCTCGAAGAGTATCTTAGGGGTGTGCCTGGGGCATCAGGGTATTGCCGAGGTTTTTGGTGGAGAGCTGTTTAACATTCCAACTGTTTTGCATGGTGTGACTTCTGCAATTGAAGTCGTGGATCCAACAGAAAAGCTTTTTCAAGGAATCCCGGCTTTTTTTCAAGCTTGCCATTATCACTCATGGGCTGTTAAGGCCGATAATATTCCAAACGAACTTACCGTTACAGCCACAAACAAAGATGGGTTGGTGATGGCAATTGCGCACAAACAATTTGACGTTCGGGGTGTTCAATTCCATCCAGAGTCAATTATGACAGAACATGGGCAGTTGATGATCAAAAACTGGTTGACGTTGTAAGTATGAAAGAGATTTTGAATGAATTGATTGAACATCGCTCGTTGAGTAAGGAAACAGCCAAGCAGGTTTTGGTAGATCTTGCTTCCGGTAAGTTTAACGCAAGTCAGACTTCGGCCTTTATGACCGTCTATATGATGCGCAGCATCACCATCGATGAACTACAGGGTTTTCGGGATGCTATGTTGGAGCTTTGTATCCCGGTGAAATTGGATTTACCTGTGATGGATGTATGTGGTACAGGTGGCGATAGCAAGAATACGTTTAACATTTCTACGCTTAGCTCCTTTGTAGTGGCAGCTGCAGGTCAGCCCGTAGCAAAGCACGGTAATTATGGCGTAAGCTCGGTATCCGGTTCTTCCAATGTGTTGGAATATTTTGGCTATAAATTCACAAACGACATTGATGAACTCAAGAGAAGCATAGATCGGGCGAATATTTGTTTTATGCACGCACCTTTGTTTCACCCGGCTATGAAGAATGTAGCGCCTATTCGTAAGGAACTTGGAGTAAAAACATTTTTTAACATGCTCGGCCCCATGGTAAATCCCGCATTTCCAAAAAGGCAATTGGTGGGTGTGTTTAGCCTGGAGTTGGCAAGGCAGTATGGTTATCTATATCAACAGACAGACAAAGACTTTGTGATTATTCATTCACTGGATGGGTATGATGAGGTTTCGCTTACAGGGGCATTTAAATATTTTTACAATGGAGGAGAAGTATTGGCGGAACCACAAGATTTGAATTTGCCACATTTGCGATCTGATGAATTGACAGGAGGAGATACGGTGGAAGCATCTGCTAAAATATTTATGACTATTCTGGAAGGCAATGGTACAGAAGCACAAAATTCGGCTGTGATTGCAAATGCGGGGATGGCACTATTTTGTGGGCATCAAAAGGAAGGGTTGGTTTCTGCTTTGGCAAAAGCCAGACAAGCATTAGAATCAAGAGCTGCATTGGTTTGTTTTAAAAAGTTGTTAGGGAGTTAAGCACGAGATTGATCAAAGGTTTCTTTGCTTTAACACAAATGAATATGAATATCCTGGATAAAATTATTGAACAGAAATATAAGCAGGTTGCGGAACGGAAAAGTCTGTATCCGATGAAATTGCTGGAGCAAAGTATTTACTTTTCTTCGCCCGCTGTTTCATTGAAGAAGTATGTTCAGCGAAAAGATAAGTCAGGAATCATCGCGGAAATCAAGCGTAAATCCCCTTCTAAGGGAATAATAAACGCTTCGGTTTCTATTGAGCGAACTTCGATCGGTTATATGCAAGCAGGTGCGTCCGCTCTTTCAATTCTTACGGACAAAGAATTTTTTGGTGGTACGAGTGATGACTTAACAGTGGCCAGAAAATTTAATTCTTGCCCGATTCTTCGAAAGGATTTTGTAGTGGATGAATATCAGATAGTGGAAGCAAAATCGATTGGTGCAGATGCTATATTGTTAATTGCTGCTGCTCTGCCTGTTAAACGATTAAATGAGCTGGCGCTATTTGCGAAATCATTGGGGCTGGAGATTTTGATGGAAGTACATACGGCAGAAGAGTTAACATCCAATCACGAAGCGGAAGTTGATTTGGTTGGTGTTAACAATCGTGATTTAAAAACCTTTGTTGTTTCACTCGATATTTCAAAAAAATTAGCCCCGTTCATGCCTAAAGGAAAAGTATTGATTTCTGAAAGTGGCATTGATTCGCCCGCAGCTATTTTGGAACTAAGAAAGCATGGGTACGAAGGTTTTTTGATGGGCGAGACTTTTATGAAGCATAGTCGACCGGAGCAAGCAGCGAAAGATTTTATTGAAGAGTTAAATCAACTGACCAAATAAATGGCAGAGGGTCGTTCTATAGCACTTAAAGTTTGTGGCAACCGCGATAACATCGTGGAAGTAGCTTCTTTGAATCCGGATTACATGGGTTTTATTTTTTACGAGCCATCACCGCGCCATGTGGGTGTGGATTTCAAAATGCCTGTACTGCCAAAGTCAATCAAAAAAGTAGGGGTTTTTGTCAATGAAGAAGTGGAAGTGATTAAGAAGTTGGCAGCAAAATTTAAATTGGATTTTGTTCAGTTGCATGGACACGAATCTGTTGAGGATTGTCGAGTGCTAAAAGAGCTTGGTGTTGGGGTAATCAAAGTATTTTCCATTGACACAATTTTTGATTTCGATACAACAATGCTCTATGAAGGGGCAGCAGATTATTTTCTGTTCGACACGAAAGGCAAATTTTACGGAGGCAATGCCATTCCTTTCGATTGGAATTTATTAACTAACTATCATCAACGAGTTCCCTTTTTCTTGAGTGGCGGTTTGAGCCTTGAAAATATTTTCGCAGTAAATAATCTTTCAACAATGAATCTACATGCTATTGATGTCAACAGTGGAGTGGAAGATTCGCCAGGGTTAAAGAATATTGTAAAAACAAAGTTTATGTTAGAAATTCTAAATTCTAAATTCTTTTTATGACCTACGCAGTTGACGAGAAAGGATACTATGGACAGTTTGGTGGCGCCTATATTCCTGAAATGCTTTACCCCAATATTGAAGAACTTAGACTCAGCTATCTTACGATTATTGAGGAAGATTCTTTCAAGACGGAATTCGATAAGTTGCTTAGGGATTTCGTGGGCCGCCCAACCCCACTCTATTTTGCAAAACGTTTATCCGAAAGATACAAGGCAAAAATCTATTTGAAGCGTGAAGATCTTTGCCACACCGGGGCGCACAAAATAAATAACACGATTGGGCAAATTCTTTTGGCGCAGCGACTGGGCAAGCAAAAGATAATAGCAGAGACAGGTGCTGGTCAGCATGGAGTGGCCACAGCCACTGTATGTGCGCTGATGGGAATGGAATGCATTGTCTACATGGGAAAGCATGATATGGAGCGACAAAGGCCGAACGTGGAACGAATGCGTATCCTGGGAACAGAGGTTGTGCCCGCTCTTAGCGGAAGTATGACTCTTAAAGATGCAACCAACGAAGCCATGCGCCACTGGATCAATCATCCGACCGATACTCACTACATTATTGGTTCGGTAGTTGGGCCACATCCCTATCCTGATATGGTTGCTCGGTTTCAATCGGTGATTAGTGATGAAATGAAGAAGCAATTGATTGAAAAGGTGGGTAATCCTTTTCCAGATTATGTAATTGCTTGCGTGGGCGGTGGCAGCAACGCAGCGGGAGCATTTTATCATTTTTTAGATGATGAGCATGTTCAATTGATAGGAGTCGAAGCAGGTGGCAAAGGTGTCGATACAGGTGAGTCGGCCGCTACAACCGTTCTGGGTAAAGTAGGAATATTGCATGGAAGTAAATCGCTTTTGATGCAGACAACGGACGGTCAGGTGGTTGAACCTTATTCTATTTCTGCAGGATTAGATTATCCCGGCATTGGTCCGATGCACGCACATCTTTTTGAAACTGGGCGTGTTCAATTTTTGAACGTTACAGATGACGAAGCTATGAATGCGGGAATTGAATTAAGCCGAACAGAGGGAATTATTCCTGCAATTGAAACGGCACACGCTATTGCCGTGCTGAGTAAGATGGACTTTGCCCCAGATGATGTGGTGGTGATTAATTTAAGCGGCAGGGGAGATAAAGATTTGGAGACGTATATCAAATGGGGAAAAAATTGACAGCCGATGAATCGAATTAAAGAACTATTCAAATCAAAAAGGAAAAGCTTGCTTTCAGTTTATTATACAGCAGGTTTTCCAACGCTCACAGCTACTATTCCAATCGCTCAACATCTCGAAAAAGCAGGTGTAGATATCATTGAAATTGGTATTCCGTTTTCTGACCCGATTGCGGATGGGCCTACTATTCAGGAAAGTAATAAGATTGCTCTAGATAATGGAATGAACCTGCATCTGTTACTAGAACAAGTTAGAGGGATTCGAAAATGTGTAAGCCTTCCCATTATTTTGATGGGCTATCTGAATCCGGTCTTACAATTTGGGTTTGAAAAATTTGTAAAGGAAGCAGCAAGAGTGGGTGTAGATGGTCTAATTCTCCCAGACCTACCCGTAGACGAATACCTGTTGATGTATAAAAAAATTGTTGATGAAAACGAATTGACCAATACCTTTTTGATCTCTCCGACTACTTCAGAAAAACGGATTCGAAAAATTGACGCAGCTTCTAACGGATTTATTTACGCGGTTTCTTCGTCTAGTACTACGGGTGCGCAGCAAGGATTTTCTACCGAGCAAGAATCGTATTTCAAAAGATTGCAAGACATGAAGTTAGAAAACCCTTTTCTAATTGGATTTGGGGTTTCTAATCATGAAACGTTTGCAGCGGTGAGCAAGTATTCGTCAGGCGGCATTGTCGGGAGTGCTTTCATTAATCTTCTAAAAAACAGCACTGATCTGGACTCGGATATCACTCGATTCATAAAAGGGCTCAGATAATTGTAAAAAGTAAGATCACTACCATCATCCATCCAATCGTTACAAAAGGATTCTATCGTTTCAAAAGTGTCAAGTTTAGTGTACAAAATGGAATTATCTATGAAACTCATCAAAGACCAGAAGACGCCTATAGCTGCGCAACAGACCCTGGGTTTTTCGGAGTCAGAACGATTGATTAGAAAACTGAGGGCGGCCTATCAACTATGCGAATCTTGGTAGGTCTAAGATTGTACTCGTACTTCTTTTTCCTTTTTTAACTCCGAGGCTATCCAAATTTGCGCATCTTGAATAGTTCTAAAAAAGCTGATTTTTCCCTGGTAGAATGCAATCATATGCTTTTTATATTCCTCAAAATCGGGTGGTTCATTAGCTTCTGAGATAACATAACCCAGCCTTTTTAAGCTTGTTCGCTTTAGTTCATTTGCAAATTTCAACCTTGCTTGTTGGAATTCGATATTGTTTTCTTCGACTTTCGTACCGCGCTTGATTTCAACAATCCAATTAGCGCATAATTGGGAATTGGCAAAGTCAACACACTGTTGGTAGAACTCCAAAAACTCAGCAACGGTCAAAGCTCTTTTCCAAACTACTATCGTGGTGTCTTCAAGGGCATCGTAAAATAATCGCCCCCATTCTTTATCCATTATAATTTGGTGGTCTGGGTTGGTGATGTTGGGAATAAAGATATCAATGGTGGTTCCTGATCCAAGAACACTTTCAATATGCACCTTGCCACCTAACGACTCAGTTTGAAGTTTTACCAGAAAAAGACCAAGGCCTTTTCCATCTACATGGGAATGAAATCTTTTATACAAGCCGAAGAGTTTTTCTTTGAATTTGTCAATATCTAGACCTAGTCCGTTATCAGTAACCGATATCTTTACCGAAGAACCTTCTTTTACTGAAGAAACTTTTATCACGGCACTGCGATCTCGTGAGCGATATTTGATTGAGTTACTAATGAGATTGTATAAAATACTATTGACCATCGGTTTCATAGAATAGATGTCGGTAACAGCCGTGAAGTCAGAAATGATAGTGACTTCATGTTCTTTAATCTCGTTTTGAAGCAGGTTTATAATATGATTTACCTCGTCTTGAAAAGTAACATGTTGTTTAACTTGGAACACTGAATTTCTGATATCAATGATACTCCCGAGGTCTTTAATAATCGTATCTAGCGAAGATGCAGATTTTTTGATGTGATGAAAAAGTTCATTTGTTTCTTCGTCCAGGATCGACTGATTGGTAAGACTCAACAGACCAAGTAAACTGGCTACAGGCCCTCTAAGGTTGTGTGAAACAGTATAGGAAAACTGCTGTAAATCATGATTATGCTGTATAAGCGCCTCGTTGGTTTGAACCAGCTGGCTATTTTTTTCAATAAGCTCCTTGTTCAATACTGAATTTTCCTCCGCAAGTGTTTTTCGTTGCCTTTCAATTTCTTGATTGCTAAATTCTAATTGTTTCTGTTTGGCAGATAACTCATCTATTAAAAGATGACTCTTTACTTCATATTTTTCGAAACTCCTTTTCAAGAAATATGTACATCCAGCCAGTATCGCAAAGCTCGAAGCGAACACAAAATTCTGAAAAGGGTACTCAGGATTTTTAAGACCCAACTGAAAGTAGCCAAGGCTAAAAAAGTTGTGGATAGAATCATAAAGAAGTAAAAGCAAAAGGTTAGTTAATAAGGACAGCACCCACAACTTCGTCTCTGATAAACTAAAAAGGATAAATGGCAGAATGCTGGCTCCCAGCATAAAAACTCGGAATTCATAAAACTGTGTTTCTTCGATAATGACAAAATGCGTTTTATCAAAAAGAGAGAGAACCAAAGCGGCCAAGCAAATACTAATAGAAAGAAAAAATCTGCTATTGTCAGTAAAACCGAAATGATTTAAGGCTAAGGAAAACAGTGGGACGAAGACAAATGATAATGTTAAAAGTACGGTTGGTGTAAAACCAAAATACAAGACAGCACCACCAGCTGCTACCAGTACGAAAACTGAAATCAAAAGACTTACCCGGTTGGTAATTTTTATGTATCGGTTAGCGATACTATTTCCAGAAGCTAGACCAATACTACTGATGGTATCAAACAAATTCATTCGGACACAAAATTAGCATCTTCTTTGATTCATTTGTTGTTTTGGAATAGACTTCCAGCTAAATGTATATTTGTCGAAAATAGTGAGTCACTCAAATGGAGGAGGTCAAACAGAAGACACTGATAGTCAATGCTGTCGCATTGAGAGCTTATGAGCTCATGTGCATAGCTCGTTCTATGGCGCAACTATATGATGTCAATCGAGATATATGTAGTCGCTACGTACATAGTACCTCTCGAGGCCATGAAGCGATACAACTCGCTGCGGGGTTTCTATTAACGGCAAATGATTTCGCCTCGCCATACTATCGTGATGAATCTATGCTATTGGCCATCGGGCTCTCGCCTCTGGAACTAATGCTACAACTGCTGGCCAAAAAAGATGACCCCTTTTCAGGCGGCAGAACTTATTACGGCCATCCTTCATTGAAGAGAAAGGGCTTTCCTACTATTCCACATCAGAGCTCAGCCACAGGTATGCAGGCGATCCCTGCCACAGGAATGGCACATGGCCTGGCTTATTTACATTCTCAAGGATTGTTGGTCGAAAAAGAAAGCATAGTCCTTTGTTCACTGGGTGATGGCTCTGTAACAGAAGGCGAAGTGGCAGAAGCCTTCCAAATGGCGGTGTTGAAAAAGTTGCCAATTATCTATTTGGTGCAAGACAATGATTGGGGAATATCCGCTACCGGTAGGGAAATGCGTACGATGGATGCCTACGAGTATGCCGCTGGTTTCAAAGGACTTGAACGGATGCGAGTGGACGGTTCTGATTTTATTGAAAGTTATAACGGCCTTGTCAAGGCATTCGATTTTGTAAGAAAAGAACGAATGCCAATATTGGTTCATGCGAAATGCCCACTGCTAGGGCATCACACTTCGGGAGTTAGAAAAGAATGGTATCGGGGGGAAAATCTGGCTGTTCAAGAGTTGGATGATCCAATTCTTAAACTAGAAAAGTATCTGTTAGACAATGGACAATCTTCAGCAACACTAAGGAAGATTCAGGATCGTTCGAGAAAAAGAGTACGAGAAGACTATGAGCAGGCTTTGTCGATGCCTGATCCAGATCCAACCGATTTTGACTCTCATGAATTTGCCCTCACAGAAATTCTGGAAGAGAAGGGAACTAGATCTCCAAATGGTGGTGAAAAGGTGACGATGGTGGACGCGGCCCTTCATGCGGTTGATGAAATTTTAAGACATCATCCCGAAGCAATTTTTTATGGCCAGGATGTGGGTGTGCGATTAGGCGGTGTATTTAGAGAAGCCGCCACGCTGGCTCAGAAGTACGGTGAAGATCGTGTATTTAATACGCCCATTCAGGAGGCGTACATCGTTGGATCGACAGCCGGCATGTCTGCGGTTGGGGTGAAACCTATTGTTGAGATCCAGTTTGCCGATTACATCTGGCCGGCTATGAATCAATTGGTGGAAGAGCTTTCAAAAAGTTGTTATCTATCTAAAGGAAAGTTTCCCATTCAATCGCTGATCAGAGTTCCGATAGGAGCATATGGAGGGGGAGGGCCATATCATTCAGGAAGTATTGAGTCTACATTATTAACCATACGCGGGATAAAAGTTGTATATCCTTCCAATGCGGCCGATATGAAAGGGCTGATGAAAGCTTCTTTCTACGACCCAAATCCGGTTGTAATGTTAGAGCACAAAGGTTTGTATTGGAGCAAAGTACCAGGAACCTTAGAAGCGAAAACTATTGAACCGGATGAAGACTATATCATTCCGTTAGGCAAAGCAAGTCAAGTTCAAATTGCCAACGAAGAGAGAGTAAATGCGGGGGAAAGCGCGGTGGTCATCACCTACGGAATGGGCGTATACTGGGCAAAAGAAGCCTCTCAATCATACAAAGGTCAGATTGAGATTATTGATTTGCGCACACTGAATCCCATTGATTGGGATATGATAGCAGCGAGCGTTAGAAAGCATGGTCGAACTTTTATACTAACTGAAGAACCATTGCTAAATTCTTTTGCAGAGTCGTTGGCTGGAAGAATCTCGAAAGAGCTGTTTCAATACCTGGACGCACCAGTTTGGACTTTTGGTGCTGTCAGCCTACCTGCCATTCCACTCAATGTTGAACTGGAACGAATGATGTTGCCTAGTGCTGAGAAAGTCAAAAACGAGCTTGGAAAATTATTGTCGTATTAGAATTCCAAATTAGAAAGGATAGCCGATCCCGATATTGTAAATGACCGGTTCACTATTTTTTCCGTAAGGCCCAAGGAAACGGGTGTTGCCCAGCACGAACCTATCATTCGAAGGGCGTGCAGGATCCCATACTTTCATTCCTATGTCAAGTCGAAGAATTAGGAAAGTGAAATCGAAGCGCAAGCCGAATCCTGTGCCTACTCCAAATTCACTTAGGAAGGTACTGGTTTTAAATTGAGCCGCTTCGCTGGCACCGGGCCTATTTGCCCAAACGTTGCCTGCATCTAGGAAGAGTGCGTAGTTAACAAACCCAAAAAGCTTTTGCCGCCATTCCATACTCCCCTCTATTAATATTTCACCCGGCCTTTCAAATTGATAGTTGAAATATCCATCTTTTTCCGGATTACCAACCGGATTATCAGCCGGAGTACCAGATAGTGGAGGAGGCTCAGATCCAATACCCAGGCGTCTCGGGCGCCAGGCACGCACGCTGTTGCTACCGCCACTAAAGAAGTTCTTTTCGTAGGGAAGAATTTGGTTGTTGCTATAGGGATATCCAAATCCGGTATTAATTCGATATGAAAAAGAAGTTGTTTTACTAATCAGTGTATTTCTCCGATAATCAAGACTTAAGCGAATAAATTGAAATGGTTCTAGTCCTTGGTTAATGATGATTTGCGGAGTGTAAAGGTTAAGAAGTGTGCCTCCACTTTCTATCGTTCCTCGTATTAGACTAGAGTGCCGCTTCGTGCTTCCATAGTCGTTGTTCCAAGTGATCGACAAAATCATACTCCCCACGAAGGCAGGCTTAAACGCATTGATCAGATTATTCCCTTGGTAAATCTGCAGGCTGTCCAATTGCTCACGGAATTTGTCATCAATTGTAGAGTTGATGATATTTAAACTGGTTGGCGTAAAAGTAACCCGTAGCTTTTGACTAAAGTCCCAGAGGAACGAGGCTGAGACATTGGTGATGGATCGTTGGTATTCTGGCCGATCGGTATAAGTATAGCTTCCTGAAAGCCTTGTTCTTGGGTTGTATTTGGCGTATCGAAAAACGGCAGCCTTGCTGAGGGGAAACAAAAAACGGGGAAATGTGATAGACGCACCTCCAATCGCTTCTGTACTTTGATAGAAGTTTCCGGTTGCGGTTGCTGATGCAACGCCTTCAAACCCATAGCGACCGTTCAGTTCAAGGATTTCCAAACCTCCAAAAAGATTGCGCCATTTCAAATTACTACTGATGTAGGGGCCGGGAAAGCCCTGTGTTACGGTAGCACCCGCTTCGTTAGACCAGCCATATCGTTCCAGTGGGCTTGCAAAAATATTGGCAATGAATCGGCCTCCAGATGTATCATAATTTATATTTACAAACTTGAAAACATCCAGATTTGCCATCTGGCGTTGCGTTCTAAAAGTTTGAGCTCTGCTGTATAGGCTGTCTTTTTTCAGAAATACACGTGAAGCCAGAATCTTCCGGCTAAATTGATAGTTGTAATAATTGAAGGTAATATTCTCATAGGGGTCGTTAATACGCTTTAATCCTGGCTCAAAAGGTTTTACCCCAACATCGGTCGTGAAATTGATCGAATCAATCCTAAACTGCCTGTGGTGATCGCTTTGTTGGGGGTTGTTTACTTCTAAGACTAGAATAATCCGCTGGTTGCCTTTAGACATCGTGTCAATCTGAAAATCAATATACTGACGACTGAAATCGTAGTAGCCGCGATCTTTTAGGAAACTATCAATTCGCTCTCTTTCTTTTGTTAACAGCTCCTGATCGTATTGCTGGCCTTCCTTAATGTTGCTTTGGTCCAGATCGTTTGTCAAAAGTGTTAGCACTTTTTGGTCAGGTATTCGCAGCATAAGGGTATCGATGAAGTATGGTTTCCCCTGTGAAACCTTGTAAATGATAGAAACCTTTCGGCCATTTTCTTTCACCGATGCTTCCACTTTTCCGTTAAAGTACCCCTTGATAAAAAGATAGTTATTCATCTTTGCCAGGGTGATCGGGAGCTTTGTTGAATCATAAACGGCTGTTTTATCGCCCCATTGCATGAAATGGTTTCCGTTCTCAATTTTATTGTCAAGCGATTCTTGTTTCTTTTTCTTTCTGAATTCAAGATTGTCTTTCTTTCGAAGGTTCTTGGCTCTTGCTATTTTCCGATCGAACTTTTTTTCTTTCTGCTCCTTCTGTTCAATGAATCTCTTTTTGCTAAAGCTTTTTTCGCCCTTAAAGTATTTTTCCCCTTTGTGATACATCCAACCCAATAGACTCATCGGGACACCAAATATTTTTCGTGCGGATTTTTGAGTATAAAGATTTTGTAAATTATCCTTGTTGATATGCCTGGGAGCCACTATTGTTTGGCGATATAGCAACTTTTGATTTTCTTGGAGGTATCTTGTAGACGAGCAGCTGTTCAACAGGAGTAAAAGAGCCGCTACGGAGTGCACTCGTAACACCTGTTTTAACCCAAGAGAACCAATGATTTCCAAAGCAAAAGTTAAATTCATCAAATCTCTGCAATTAAAGAAATACCGAAAAGAGGAACAATGTTTTACGGTAGAAGGAGCCAAAGGAATTATTGAACTGTTAAAGTCAGATTTTGAGGTAATTTGGGTAGCGGGTACTTCCAGTTTCCTTGCCGAAAACGGTACGTTATTAAGACAGAGAAAGGTTGAGGTCGTTGAAACAACAGAGCGGGAACTATCAACGGCCAGTAGCTTTCAGACAAATAACTCAGCCATAGCAATTGCTAATCTGAAGCCCATTTCAGCCCCAATCTTGGGCAAGGAGTTTGTTTTGGTATTGGATGAAATACGAGACCCTGGTAATTTGGGAACAATTATCAGAACAGCCGATTGGTATGGCATCAAGCACATTATCGCTTCTTTAGAAACAGCCGATTTGTATAATCCAAAAGTGATAAGTGCTACGATGGGTTCCTTTTGCCGAATAAATGTTTATTATACTCAATTGACCAACTACTTAGTGGGAACCGATTGGCCAGTCTACGGAGCCTCATTAGTTGGCAGGTCTATTTATGATACAAACTTTGGAGGAGAGGGTTTTATAGTGATCGGAAATGAATCACAGGGGATTTCAGGTGCAGTGCATAGCTTAATCACCAATCACATTACTATTCCTCGTATTGGCCAGGCAGAATCACTTAATGCCTCAATTGCCGCAGCCATCATCTTGGATAACGTATTCCGGTCAAAGAAATGAGCCGCTTTTCTTAGCTGCCTCCTCGGATAGTCTGGATGCGTTCTCTTTGCCTAAGTAACGATCGATGACATAGTGACCCAAGTAAATGGCGGGCGTTAGGAGTATGGCGACTGAAAACTTGTACAGGTAGTTGGTGAAGCCGATGGCAAGTATTTGTTGGTTGGAGAAAATTCCAACAAAGGCTAGGTACAGAACAACAAAACTGTCAATAAATTGAGACACCAAGGTAGAGCCTGTCGCGCGTAGCCAAAGCATTTTTGACCCGGTCAGTTGCCGGAGCTTTTGAAAAACAAAAACGTCAACGAGTTGGCCGATTAGAAATGCTGCCAGGGAGGCGATGATAATCCGTTGACCTTGTCCTAGAATTTTGTTGAAGGCAAAGTCCATATTGAAATAGTTGCCCGCAGCGTCTTTATTGTTTGCATCCAGCCACCATTGGGCAGGGGGTAGTTCCATAGTTAAGAAAATGACAAGAAAAGAATAGGCGATAAAGAAAGCGGCCAGGTAACTGATGCGCTTCACGCCTGGCCTGCCAAAGTACTCATTGATCAAATCAGAAGTGATAAAAACCACTGGCCAAATGACCGCACCGGCCGTCAGGTTAAAATCCATTTCAAATCCCAGCAAATGAAGGTGGGCGGGTGCCAGGCCTAGCGCTCCTTCACCCGAAAATATTTTTACACCAATTAGCTCGGCAATGATTGCGTTCGTTAGAAACAAAGCAGCTAAAACAATGAAGAGGCGATTCTTTTTTTCTTCTAATGTAACTGTCATGCTTCTATTGTAAAAGTTTGACCTTCAATGGCTAAAGAAGAGTTTTCAAAAACCGACTTAGCCTCTGCTAGTAGAGGCTCGAGATCTTTATACCGCGCTGAAAAGTGGCCAATAAGTAGCCTTTTCGCCCGGCTTCGTTTTGCAATTTCCGCGGCTTGCCTGGCTGTGCTGTGCTTGGTTTCGTTTGCCTTAGCTTCTTCTTCATCCATAAAAGTTGCCTCATGGTATAAAAGGTCAACTTCGTCAATTTGTTCAATTATCGGTTCAAAAAAAGCGGTATCAGAGCAGTAGGCATATGAAAGCGAGCGTTTGGGGTCCAACGTAAAGTCCTCATTTTTGTAGAGTAGTTTTCCTTGTTCATCAAAAACATCCTGGCCCGTTTTCAAGGCAACAATGTGTTGAAGCAACATGCCTTTTATTAACTGTTCTTTATCGATGCGCCTTTGCTTTGGCTTTTCTTTAAATAGAAAACCCGCACAAGGAAGTTTGTGGAAGAGAGGAATTGTTTCTACCGTCAATGCATCGTTTTCGAGTAGCTGATACTTTTGGGTTGGATCGAATGAATGAAAATGTAAAGAGTAATTCAAAACCGATCTCGAATACTTCAACTGAAGCAAGATGATTTCGTTTAGTCCAGGAGGGCTATATAAATGCAAATCGGCTTTGCGTTTTTGCAAATGCATTGAAAATAAAAGCCCAGTTAGACCAAGATAATGGTCGCCATGCAAATGGCTTATAAAAATATGGTCTATTTTGTGAATGGGTATTTCATAGCGAGCCAGTTGAAGTTGACACCCTTCTCCACAGTCAATCAGGAAGTGTTTATTTTGGATAACCAGGTATTGGGAGGATGGAAACCTTCCGTAGACAGGAACTGCTCCACTTGCACCTAGTATTGTTAAGCTGAAACTATTCAATGGGTAATCGGATGATTAGTTAATTGGTCAATCGAATGTCCATTTTCAAAACATCGAATGAACCCATCAACGAATCAAGTTAGTCTTCGCCTTTCATATCTTTTTCAATCTCATGCATAAATACCGCATCGATCGCTTCTTCCACAGTTGGAAGAATATTCAAAACGCTATCAAGCTGAGAAATTTTAATGAGCTTGGCGGTATGGTCAGAGAGTGTCGTAAGCACAAAAATCCCTCCGTCTTCGTGTAGAATTCGATTGCCTACTAACAACGCGCTTAGTCCGGAAGAGTCAGTGTATTTTACTTCACTTAAGTCAAGAATGATGTTCCTAACCCCTTCCGCATGCAGAGTAACCATCTCTGATTTTAGTTGAGGTGCTGCGGTAGAGTCTAGTTTTTCTTCGTGGAGGCGTACCAAAGTGTACTTTTCTTGTTTGTCGATCGTGTATTTCATTTCGTGTGGTAGATAGAGGTCTAAATGTGGCTTTTACAATAATGAAGGCGCTAATTTAACGATTTAACGATACTTTGCTCAATTCGTTTTTCGATGCTGGAATAATCAATCGGAGCCAATTTTTCACCGGTCATTTGTTGATAAAGTTCCTGATAGCGGCTGGAAATGTTTGACACGATTTGATCCGTCATTTCAGGCACTTTTTGACCATCCTTGCCTTGAAACCCATTTTCAATCAACCATTGTCTAACAAACTCTTTGGAAAGTTGCTTCTGGGCTTCGCCCGATTTTTGTCTTGCTTCGTAGCCTTCTTTATAAAAATAGCGGGATGAATCAGGTGTGTGTACCTCATCTATGAGGTAGATTTTGTTGCGTTGTTTTCCAAACTCATACTTGGTATCTACGAGTATAAGGCCTCGTACAGCAGCGAGCTCTGTTCCCCGCTGGTAAAGTTTGTGAGTATAATCTTCCAGAATCCTATAGTCTTCCTCTGCTACAATGCCCCGACTCAAAATTTCTTCACGCGAAATATCTTCATCATGCCCGACTTTAGCTTTTGTCGTTGGTGTAATAATTGGCTGGGGTAGTCGGTCATTCTCATGTAGACCTTCTGGCATAGCTACCCCGCAAATAGTTCGTTTTCCGAGTTTGTATTCTCTCCAGGCATGCCCTGCTAAATACCCCCTCACCACCATTTCAACGGCAAAAGGTTCACATTTGAAACCTACTGTAACGTTGGGGTCTGGTGTACTTAGCACCCAGTTTGGAACGATGTCTTTCGTTGCGCTAAGATTATAGGCCGCAATTTGGTTTAAAATTCTTCCTTTGTCGGGAATGCCTTTCGGCAATACAACATCAAATGCGGAGATACGGTCAGTAGCCACCATTGCCATCTTCTCGCCAAAGTAATAGACATCGCGAACTTTGCCTTTGTAAAAACCAGATTGATTCGGGAATTTGAAGTGTGTTTCTTTGATAGCTTGCATTTGGAATATTGGAGATCGCAAATTAAAAATTATGTCGCAATTATCTGGCATGTAGAAATCAAGCCTATGATTAATAATTTTAGGTTCTATTTTTCAAAGAAATTGAAACTGCCAATTTTAAATCCTAAACTAGCTTTCATCGGTCTTTTGCTGTTGTGGGCTTTTGTTCAAGGTGCAATGTTTTTGCGACTTGGGGTTCAAACACCCGTAGATAGCGAACTTTATCTTTCTGATGCAAAAAATCTCCTCGTTAGGCAATGGCCGCAGGGTATGTGTATTTGGTATGTTTCCTATTCGTCTTTTTTGGCATTTGTTTTCCTATTGGGTGGCTCAAAATCTACAGTCATGCTGCTTCAGGTTCTTTTGTCAGGGGTGGCAGCCCTATGCTTGTACAAAATTTCTGTGAGGGTAAGTGGTAGAGCCAATGTAGCTTTTCTAACCGTATTTTTTTATTTATCCTGGCTCAAGATCCATGAGTGGAATACAATTTTATACACAGAGTCTCTATTTACGAGTTGTAGTATAATTTGTTTTGCATTGCTGATGAAAAGCAAATACGCTTGGCAGTATGGGTTCGCCTTTGTATTGACGCTTTTCACTTTTTTTGTTAGACCAACTGGCTTTGCTTTCTTAATCGGATTGATAGCTTATTTAGTCTTTCTAATTAAAAGTAAAATTGATAAGAGGGTGTTTGTTTCAACTATTGTAGTGGTGACAGCGGCAATTTTTTTTCTTGCGTGCTATATGTTGGAAGGAGCTGATTTGATTGATAGTTATGCGAGGGGTGAGGTGATTTATCCGCGTATTTCTGTCGGACTTGAAATTCCGTCTGACCTGGTTATTCCAGCAAAGGATGCACCTGCCTTTGCCAGGATGTTCATGTTTGCTTTTGATAACCCGGTCTATTTCGCCAAATTGTCGTTCTATAAAATGATCTTGTTTATTGGAAATGTGAAGCCGTATTTCTCACCGATACATAACGCTATTATCGTCCTCATACTGTATCCGATTTACATTTTCTCCATCATTGGATATTTTCGTTTTGGCAAAACTCAATTTGAAAAATACTTCATTGTCGGATATGTTGCCTCGCTGGCATTCACTGTTTCACTTACATCCGAAAATTGGGATGGTCGATTTCTTGTGCCGGTACTCCCATTTATCTTTCTGCTAGCTAGCCATGGAATTATCACAACTTTTGAACATTTAAACAAACCAAAAACAATAAAGCTTCCAGGATAGTGTTGCTATTTCAATTTAATCAGTCTACTTTGTTTGCGGTTTAACCTATGCCTATCTAATGAGTTTTCGCGAACGCGCTTCCGTAATAGTTAATGGTTTTTCTTCTACATTTTGGATTGCTAACTCTTTAGAACTTTTCGAGCGTCTTGCTTACTATGGAGCAAAGGCTGTCTTGACGGTTTTTTTGGCAACCAAAGTTGGGTTCGAAAAAGAAGCTGGATTTTTGGCGGGACTTTTCAATGCAATACTCTATTCGCTACCCATTGTAGCAGGAGTCTTTGTAGATAAGTACGGGTTCAAGCGTACGTTGATGGCTTGCTTTGCTATTTTCTGCGTTGGCTATTTTTTGATCGGCTTGGCAGGGATGGAATATGGGCAGGTAGTTGTAGAGGTGATCGGCAAAAGAAACTACGTGATAGGAGTTTTACTCCTCACTGCGGTTGGTGGCTCGTTAATTAAACCCTGTATAGTGGGCACAGTCGCGAAGACTTCCAAGCCTGGGGCTGAGGCATTGGGTTTTTCGATTTACTATACACTCGTCAATTTAGGAGGTGCCATTGGACCGATCATTGCTTTTTATGTTCGTCAAGATCTGGGAATTGAGTTTGTGTTGGTCATGTCATCTATCACCTCATTTTTGTTGTTTTTTGGAGCATGGCTTTTCTTTAAAGAACCTGATGGCGAAGTAGGTGAGAAAAAGACATTTGCAAAAGTCTTCAGCGATATGGTATTGGTTTTTGCCAATATCAAGTTCATGAGTTTCCTTTTGATTTTCTCCGGATTCTGGATGATGTTTTGGCAAGTGTTTTATACACTACCTTTTTATGCTACCAATGTATTGCACTATGAAGCCTTCGAATTTCTTGAAACGGTCGATGCATGGACGATTATTATCATTACTATACCCGTCACGGCATTTGTCAGCAAGTGGAAACCTGTGGTAGCAATCATCATCGGGTTCACGATTGCCAGTGCATCTTGGATTGTGATTGGTGCTGGGGGAACGATATTATTCACTGTTATTGGTATCATGCTATTTGCATTAGGCGAAGCGACACAAGCACCTCGGTTTTATGAGTATGTTAGTTCTCTGGCGCCAAAAGGCCAGGTAGGAACCTTCATGGGCTTCGCTTTTTTGCCTGTTGCCATTGGTTCGTTTACAGCAGGTATTCTTTCTGATTGGCTTCGAAGTTCTTATCTTGACACTGATCCAGCGATGATGTGGTACACCCTTTCGGGGATTGGCTTCACCTCTACTGCTTTAATGATTGTTTATAATCTTGTTGTAAAAAAAAGTAATTGATCTCTTATGGAAGAACCTATTATGGAAGAACCTAAAATTTTCAAACCCTATATCGCGCCAGAGCAAAACATCGCTGAGTTTACTGTAAAGTCAGTCGTTTTTGGCGTCCTCTTTGGAATTTTGTTTGGCTGCTCTACGGTATATCTTGCTTTGAAAGCGGGCCTTACGGTTTCAGCATCCATACCGATAGCAGTTATCGCAATTACGCTAGGACGCAAGTTTTTAAAGACAACAATTTTAGAAAACAACATTATTCAAACCACCGGTTCGGCAGGAGAGTCCATTGCTGCGGGTGTTGTGTTTACCCTACCGGGATTTCTATTTTTATCTCCCGGAGCAGATGGCGTGAGTGTAGGGGAAAGTTATTTCAACTACCTAACGATTTTAATTTTAGCGGCCTTTGGTGGTATGCTTGGTACGTTGATGATGATTCCACTTCGTAGGTCCTTGATTGTGAAAGAACACGGCACATTGCCCTACCCGGAAGGAACTGCTTGTGCATCCGTTCTTCAGGCGGGAGAAAAGGGTGGAGATTTTGCTAAGACTGCTTTCATCGGTATGGGCGTTGCATTCACCTATGCCATATTGCAAAAAGTGTTGCACGTCATTGCGGAGACACCCGCTTACGTGACAAGCCAGGTCAATAAATTTTGGCCATCTGCCGCTACGCGGGGCGAAATCACTCCGGAGTACTTAGGTGTCGGGTACATCATTGGCTTTAAAATTTCCGGAGTGTTGGTAGCGGGTTCTGTGCTTGCATGGTGGGCCGTGACGCCTCTATTAGCAACGTTGGTTCCAGCAGATACAATTGCATTGCAATTAGTTAAGTTAGGTTATTTGGTCGATATAAATACGGCTGGAGGTCCGGGGAGCTGGAATCCGTCTACTCATTCTTTTGGTAGCTATGCAGATGCAATATATAGAGCCTATATCCGTCAAATTGGAGCCGGTGCGGTAGCTGCTGGTGGGTTCATTACGCTAACCAAAACAATTCCAACCATCGTTAGCTCTTTCCGTGAAAGTGTGAGTTCACTGAAGGAAAAAGGAACTACGGGAGTGCTACGAACAGAGCGAGATCTGTCGTTCAAAGTAGTGATTATTGGAAGCATCGCCTTGATTGCAACGCTTGCCATAATGCCCAATATTCCAGGCGACAGCATTTTGCAAAAGTTGTTCATTGGAGTGTTGATCATCATTTTCGGATTTTTCTTTGTGACGGTGGCCAGTCGAATAGTGGGCTTGGTTGGCTCCAGCAATAGCCCTATTTCTGGGATGACTATCGCCACGCTGATGGGTACCTGTTTGATCTTTACTGCCGTTGGATGGAGTGGGAAGTTGTATGAACCTTTGGCCTTGGTAGTAGGCGGGATGATCTGTATCGCGGCTGCAAATGCGGGAGCGACTTCGCAAGATCTAAAAACGGGCTACATCGTTGGTGCAACACCTCGCTATCAGCAATTGGCTTTGTTTATCGGAGCCATTGTTTCCTCCATCGCCATCGGACTTGTAGTGAAGATTCTGGATACGCCAACTCCAGAGATGTTAACACAGGGAATCATGCATGCAGTTGGTAGTGATAAATTTCCGGCACCCCAGGCAACTTTGATGGCTACTTTAGCAAAAGGTATTTTATCCTTTAATCTCGATTGGCAGTTTGTAATGGTGGGTGTATTTATTGCGGTGATGATTGAGTTATGTGGCATCAAAGCACTCGCTTTTGCGATTGGCTTGTATCTACCCTTGGCAACCACGCTACCGATTTTTATTGGCGGTGCGATTAAAGGTTATGTTGACTATCGAGTTGAAAAGAAAAACGAGAAAAAGGAAGAAGATGATTTGGGTAGAGGAAGTCTTTTTGCTACCGGATTAATTGCGGGTGGCGCAATCACTGGAGTTGTAGTAGCTATTTTGACGGTTGTTTCACCAGATTTTATGGGTAGTGTAAATTTAGAGCATGGATTCGTAGATGCACTTGGACAGAATGGCTATTTTATTTTGGGGGTTTTATTCTTCGCTGGAATGAGTATGTGGCTGTATCAAACGGCTGTGAAAAAGGAAATTTAAAATTTTAGATTATGAGAAAGTCACTTTTAGTTTTTGTATTCCTTCACATCTTAACTTTTGAAACTAGCTCTCAGCAGCTCAATACTCCTAAACTAGACAGTCTATTTTCTGCTCTAGCTGATAACGATCGGGCAATGGGAAGCGTAGCAATCTCAAAAAATGGAAAGGTATTATATTCGAGGGCTATTGGCTTTAGTTCATTGGAGGCGGCCACGAGAGTTCTGGCCACGGAAAAAACAAAGTATAGAATTGGCTCGATCACCAAAACGTTCACAACGGTCTTGATTTTTCAATTAATAGAAGAAGGTAAATTATCACTCACCACCACCCTTGATAAATTTTTCCCGACTGTTCAAAATGCGAAGATTATCACGATCAGCAATCTACTAGGTCATCGTAGTGGCATTCATAATTTTACGGATGATCCGGATTATCTAACATGGATGATCATGCCAAAGTCGAAAGAGGAAATGATTTCTATAATTAGCAAAAATAAGCTCGACTTTGCTCCTGATACAAAGGCCCAGTACAGCAATTCAAATTTCGTGCTGCTTGGGTTTATCGTGGAAAAACTTAGAAAGAAATTGTATTCGCAAATTCTTGATGAGCGAATTGTGAAGAAGGTTGGACTCACGGATACATATTTCGGTAAAGCAGCAGATTTGAAAAACAACGAGTGTTTTTCGTATCAATGGACAAACAATGAATGGAAACGAGAACCAGAAACCGACATGAGCATTCCGCATGGAGCTGGTGCCATTGTCTCTACGCCAACAGATTTAGTTAAATTTATGGAGGCGTTGTTTGCAGGTAGACTGGTCAAAGAATCGAGTTTGCTAAAAATGAAAACAATTGTGGATGGCTATGGAATGGGACTATTTCAAGTTCCATTTGGAAGCAAACGCGCATTTGGTCACAACGGAGGTATCGATGGATTTTCTTCCAACACAGCCTATTTTCAAGAAGATAGTTTAGCGATTGCGTATTGCACCAACGGCCAGCGTTATTCCATGAACGATATTTTGATTGGAGTACTCTGTATCTATTTCGATATACCATATTCCATTCCAGCTTTTAAGGAGTCAGGTTATAATGTGTTGCCTACTGAATTGGATCAATATGTGGGAGCGTATTCAAGCCTTCAAATCCCACTTAAAATCACTATTTCAAAAAACGAATCAGAGCTGAGGGCTCAAGCCACTGGGCAGCCATCCTTTGCATTAGAGCCGAGCGAGAAGGATAAATTTAAGTTCGAAAGGGCGGGCGTCATACTCGAGTTCATTCCTTCGGCAGGCGAAATGACTTTGAAGCAGGGCGGAGGGGTTTTCAAATTTGTGAGAGACAAGTAAAAAATCTGCCTTGTGAGGGCAGCTCGCTTTTCTATTTCGTTTTACCTTGTTAACAGAATTCATCGAACACTTCAACTAAGTGTTCTCCAATCATCTGCGCATTTCTTCCTTCAATATGATGGCGTTCTACAAAATGAACGAGTTCTCCATCTTTAAATAGTGCAATGGCAGGAGAAGACGGAGGATAGGGGAGTGTATACTCTCTCGCTTTAGAAACGGCTTCTTTGTCAACACCAGCAAAAACGGTGGCAAGATGAGCGGGCTTCTTTTCAGAATGTTGAAGAGCCCATTTGATACCCGGGCGGGCGGCACCAGCGGCACACCCACAAACTGAATTAATGACCAAAAGCGTTGTGCCTTTTTGATCTTTTAGCTCTTGATCAACCGCTTCAGATGACTTTAATTCTTTGAAGCCGGCCACGGTCAAATCATTTCTCATGGGGGCTACTAGATGTTCAGGATACATAAAATTCAAAATTTAGGGTTCAAAATTAATTAATAAACACAATTACATAAAGCCTAGTTCCAGTTTGGCTACCTCACTCATCATATCTTGGGAGTAAGGCGGATCAAAGGTGATCTCAACCTTGACTTCGTTGACGCCTTCTATTTCCCTTATTTTTTGTTCTACCTCACTAGGTATTACCTCTGCCGAAGGGCAGGATGGTGAGGTAAGCGTCATTAAAATAAAGACATTATTTACCGGGAAGATGTTGATTTCATAGATCAGACCTAGTTCATACACATCCACCGGAATCTCAGGATCGTAGACTGTTTTAATGGCAGCTAATACCTTATCTCGAAGGTTAACTCCGGTGTCTTGGCTTACATCATTTGTCGAAACTTCGTCCATTAGTTTGCCGCCAGTTGTGCTTTAAATGCCAAAGCATAAAGCTTGATTTGTTTGATCATCGCTCCGAAACCATTAGAACGCTGGGTGCCAATAAAGCGTTCCATGCCAATCTTCTTCATAAAATAGAGGTCGGCATTCAATATATCTTCAGGACGTTGGCCTTTAAAAATACGCACCAAAATGCTAACAAGGCCTTTGGTGATGGCTGTATTGCTGTCAGCCTGAAAATAGACTCCGTCATTTTCAAGATGAGCAGTCATCCAGACTTTTGATTGACAACCTTTTATTTCATTCAGCTCAGATTTATCTGCAACTTTCATTTCTGGAAGTTTCTGGCCCAGTTCCATAATGTAAAACACAGTCATCTCCATGTCTCCGTCTAACAGAGCGAATTCACCAATAATTTGATCTTGTGTTTCGTTGATGGTCATTTGTACACTGCCTTTTCTAGTTTGGTTACGCGTTCATGAAGTTGAGCAATATTCTCAATTTCATTGGCTAACTTAAAAATTGCTCTTGAGTTTTCTGCTGTTTGAAGATTGAGTTTACTCATTCCCTTCTCTAGTTTTTCAAGTTGGTTATCCATGCTGATTAAGCTATGTTCCATACTTGATGAAATGTTCTCCACCTTTTCAAGCCGCAGATTGGTTTGCTTTTGCTCGTCAATCATTTGATCAAATTTTATCAGCGTTTCGGCTAAGAGCTCAACGATCCTTTGCTCATTTTCCATAACTGAATTTTTTAGCTAAGAAATTTAATGATTCTTATCAATCCATCGACCAAAACATCAATCTCTTCCTTGGTGTTATACACCGCAAAAGATGCTCGCACGGTTCCTTCTAGACCCAAACTTTCCATCAAGGGCTGTGTACAATGGTGGCCAGTGCGAACAGCGATCCCTCGGGCGTCTAACATTTGACCGATATCAAATGGGTGAATCCCCTCAATCACAAATGATTGCACACTGACTTTCTTCGAGGCTGTTCCAATCAATCGAACGGATGGGAGAGAAGCGAGTTTTTGTGAGGCATAAGTTAACAAATCGTGCTCATGCACCGCGATGGTTTCTTTTCCTAGTTGATTGATAAATCCAACGGCTTCCTTCAAGGCGACTACATCGGCTATGTTGGGAGTGCCTGCTTCAAACTTATAAGGCAACTCGTTGTAAGTCGTTTTAGCAAAGGTTACATCCTTGATCATCTCACCTCCACCCATATAAGGCGGCATTTTTCCAAGAAGTTCTTTCTTTCCATACAAAATGCCTGTGCCTGTCGGTCCATACATCTTGTGTGATGAAATGCAATAGAAGTCGCAGTCCAAATCAATGACATCGATCGCTAAATGGGCAGATGCCTGAGCGCCATCGATCAAACCAACTGCTCCCACCTCGTGAGCCATAGTGATCATTTCCTTAATAGGATTGATTGTGCCTAAACTATTGGAGGCATGATTAACGGCCACTATTTTCGTACGTGATGAAAGCAATTGTCTGTAGTGGTCAAGATCGATTTCACCCGATGGAGTGATGGTGATTACTTTGATGACTGCTTTCTTTTCTTCAGCTATCATTTGCCACGGCACAATATTCGAATGATGCTCTAGTCCGGAAAGAATGATTTCATCACCTTCCTTTAAAAAGGCTCGGCCATACGATGAAGACACCAAATTGACACTCTCGGTTACACCTCTTGTAAAGATGATTTCCTCCACATGCTTTGCGTGAATGAAATCTTGCATCGCCAAACGGGTGTCCTCGTAGGCTCGGGTTGCTTTTTCTGCTAGTGTATGAATGCCACGGTGTATGTTCGCGTTATATTTTTCGTAATAAGTTGAAAGTGCCTCGATCACCCTTTTTGGCTTTTGATTGGTCGCAGCATTGTCAAAATAAATCAACGGCTTTCCATTGACCTGCTGATCGAGAATCGGAAATTCCTTTCTGATCTTTTGAATATCCAATGCAGGTGTCAGTAGGGTGGTCATTTTAGAAATTCTTATGAAGTCTTTCTGTGATCAACCCATCCAGATAAGTCTTCAAGGCGTCATTCTTTATGAGTTCGATAACATCCAAAGCAAAAGCATATAAAAGCATTGCCTTGGCGGCATCATATGGAATTCCCCTTGCTTGCAAGTAGAATAATGCCTCTTCATCGAGTTGCCCGGTCGTGCATCCATGTGAGCACTTTACATCATCTGCCCAAATCTCTAACTGCGGCTTTGTGTTGATCGTAGCCGATTCACTCATCAAGATATTGCGGTTAGACTGAAAAGCATTCGTCTTCTGTGCATGCGGACGGACATAGATCTTCCCATTAAAGACACCTTTGGAGTTTTCATCCATGATGCCCTTGTACAGTTCGTTGCTAAATGAATTCGGTTTTTGGTGATCGACCACTGTATGGTTGTCTACCAATGTGTTTCCGGTTACCAGGTACAAACCATGAAAATGAGATTCACAGTGCTCACCGTCAATAACAATAGAGAGGTTATTGCGAATGAGTTGGCCATTAAGGGTAAGCGTGAATGTATTTACTTTGCTTGTATTCGATTGTGTGAGCGTGGTGTTCGATACCTGATGAATCAATCCACTGTCATTTTGAACTTTGCAGTAATCAAAGGTTGCTTCTTCGCCAACGATAATTTCCTCAGTGAAGGTATGGAAGCACGGATAGGCACCGATAGAATCTGATTTCTCAATGACTGAAACAGCACTTCCGTTCTCGACATTGACCAGCAATCGTGTATGGCTTACTAGTTGTTTTTGCTGCGCATCGTTGATATGTAGAATCAAAAATGGTTTGGCTACAACTGTGTTCTGGGGTACTTGAATAAAGATACCTTCCTGATAGAACGCGGTATTCAACTGCGAAAAAGCGTCATCTGATTTATTGAGCGAGCCTAGTTGCTTAACAATCGTTTCTTTTACCCGAGTGTCAGCATCTGCGAACGTAGTAACAATTACGCTGTTTTCTAATTCACCGAGGTTGGAGAATTGCTTTGCAAAAGTTCCATTTATCAAAACGATCAAATGGGCATCTAATCCTGGGATTAGAAAGGGCTCAATCGAAGATAGAGTAGAAGCCTGAGTAGATGTTTCCCAGACGAGCTTCTTTTCCAATGTTTTTGTGATCGGTGTAAATCGATATTCCTCTGTTTTATTGGAAGGAAGACCAATCTCTAGAAGTCGTTGCAACGCGGTTTCGCTTATCGTTTGTCCTTCGCTAAAATAGGAGGGAACAGTGCTTTCCTGTATGCTTTTGAAAAAAGATTCTGTAGCTGTCGTCATAGATTAAACAAGGGCAGCTTCGTTCTTAATCCAATCGTATCCCTTTGCTTCCAATTCTTTCGCAAGTTCCTTTGTTCCCGACTTCACAATTTTTCCTTTGTATAGTACGTGAACAAAATCGGGCACAATGTAATCCAACAATCGTTGATAGTGGGTTACCACAATGGTTGCGTTGTTTTTAGAGCGAAGCGAGTTAACACCGTGCGCGACAATTTTTAGCGCGTCAATATCCAAACCCGAGTCTGTCTCATCAAGTATCGCAAGCTTTGGTTCTAGCATTGCCATTTGAAAGATCTCGTTTCTCTTTTTTTCTCCACCAGAAAATCCTTCATTCAATGAACGGCTCAATAGAGACTGGTCTATCTCCACTAATTTCATCTTCTCCTTCATTAGTTGGAGAAACGCCACTGCATCCAATGGGCTTTGCCCGCGGTAGTGACGGATTTTATTTACAGCCGTTTTCATGAAGTTAATCGTGCTGACTCCCGGAATTTCTACAGGATATTGAAATGCCAAAAAGATACCTTCGGCTGCACGATCGCTCGGCTCGAGTTCTAAGAGATCCTTGCCGTTAAATTGAACGGTACCATCTATAACTTCATAATCTTCTCTTCCGGCCAAAACAGAAGCAAGTGTACTTTTCCCGGAGCCATTAGGTCCCATGATGGCGTGCACTTCTCCGGCATTCACTTGAAGGTCGATTCCGTTTAAGATTTGCTTCTCACCAATCTTAGCTTGTAAATTCTTTATTTCTAACATCTCCGTTTTTTCAAAATTAATGATTGATTTATCCCACGCTACCTTCTAGGGTTAGTGCTAAAAGTTTCTGAGCTTCCACCGCAAACTCCATTGGTAATTGATTGAGTACTTCCTTGGCATAGCCATTCACAATCAGCGCCACTGCGGCTTCCTCATCGATCCCGCGTTGTAGGCAGTAGAAAATTTGATCTTCGCCAATTTTCGAAGTAGTGGCTTCGTGTTCTATTCTCGCGGTTTGATTTTCGACATCTATATAGGGAAACGTGTGAGCGCCACACTGATCGCCCATGAGTAAAGAGTCACACTGAGAAAAATTTCGGGCGTTTGAAGCACGCTTCATTATGTGTACCTGCCCGCGATAGCTATTCTGCGATTTGCCGGCTGAAATTCCTTTCGAGACAATTCTTGATTTGGTGTTTTTACCAATGTGAATCATCTTCGTTCCGGTATCTGCTTGCTGGTAATTATTGGTGACAGCCACGGAGTAAAATTCACCCATGGAGTAGTCACCCTTTAGCACGCAAGAAGGATATTTCCAGGTGATAGCAGAACCTGTTTCCACCTGGGTCCACGAGATTTTCGAGTGATCTCCAAAACAAAGCCCACGTTTGGTTACGAAATTATAGATGCCGCCTTTTCCGTTTTTGTCGCCCGGATACCAATTCTGAACAGTTGAATACTTGATCTCAGCATCTTTCATCGCGTAAAGCTCAACGACAGCAGCGTGCAACTGATTTTCATCACGCATAGGAGCAGTACATCCCTCCAAATAGCTGACGAAAGAACCTTCATCAGCGATGATTAATGTTCTTTCAAACTGACCCGTATTAGCCGCATTAATCCTAAAATAGGTCGACAATTCCATTGGGCATCGAACTCCCTTCGGAATGTAACAAAACGACCCATCGGAGAACACAGCGGAATTTAAAGCTGCAAAATAGTTATCGCCCATCGGCACAACAGATCCTAAATACTTCTTTATCAAGTCAGGGTGTTCTTTAACAGCTTCGCTGAAGGAGCAGAAAATAATTCCAAGTTCACCTAAGGTGGATTTGAATGTAGTTGCTACCGAAACACTGTCAATCACTGCATCAACAGCAACTCCGGTTAGTCGTTTTTGCTCCGTAATGGAGATCCCTAATTTCTCAAAAGTCTTGATCAATTCAGGATCTACTTCATCCAGGCCACTTAGACTTTTCTTCTGCTTGGGAGCCGAGTAATAGATGATGTCCTGATAATTGATCTTTGGATAGTGAACATTAGACCACTTTGGTTCAGGCATTTTCTCCCATTGGCGATATGCCTTCAATCGCCACTCCAAAAGCCACGAGGGTTCTTTCTTTTTGGCCGAGATAAAACGAACAGTATCTTCACTTAGGCCTTTTAGGGCCTCATCTGCTTCAAGGTTTACATTCCAGCCATGTTCGTACTCTTTGGAGGTAAACTCTTCTAGTACCTGATTGTCTTTACTCATTCTGGCCTATTTAGACTAATTCAAAATAGAAAGTCAAAAATAAGAACAATAAATGGCTTTTAAGGTTCAAAGCATTGAAAATTATTTAGTTAGTCAGCTTAAGGTTTCTGTCAAGACTCTCTTCTAGAGATATCATTGTTTCGGTGCGATCGATGCCTTCTACTTGCTGCATTTTGTCGTGTAGAACTTCTTTCAAGTGATTAGTATCTCGGCAGTGAATTTTCAAGAACATAGAGTAGTTTCCGGTGGTGTAATGGATGCTAACTATTTCTCGGATATCCTTGAGCTTTGTGAGTACCTTATCGTACAACGCACTCTTTTCCAGGTAAATACCAATAAAGGCGGTGATGTCGTAGCCCAAATTCGCATAATTGATTTTAAGCGTAGTTTTATCCAAGATGCCGGCTTCTTCCATTTTGGTCATCCTTACGTGTACTGTTCCTTGAGATACATTGACTTTCTTCGCCACTTCTGTATAGGGTCGCTTCGCATCTTGCATCAGCAACTCAAGGATCTTCAAATCCGTATTGTCAAGTTGATAATTTTTAGGCATAACATTTTGTATTAATTGTTAAAATTACATTAATTTTTAACATTTATTGAAAATAGTGTATTTTATAATGGATATTGTTGACTTATGTATCGGTATATACGTTACTTTGTAATGTAATTTATAATGTAGGGTGTTGAAACTGGCAGACAAGCCCTCCTGTCTCGGGGGTGGGGAGTCAAGGATAAACGCAAGGTAATGGGTTGACCACTAAATGTTTTCTTAGTGCCTTGCAGCTAACTTCCCCGTGAAGGTTCGAACCCTTCCTCTACAGCAAAGCTCTCTCGATTTTCGGGAGGGCTTTTTTTTCGCACCAGTTAGAACACGACAAACAGGTATTAGTCCTACAAACAGATCAGACAACAAGAAATTTTTTGACCGACAAAACAAACGATTGCTTGGCGCAACTTTTTTGACCTAATTGGGGGTTGTTTCTAACTTATCATACTATGACATCATTTTCCTGGCTAAGAAATTATTCTGCCGGCATTCCGGATCAACTTGGCCCTTTGGATTTCGCATCTTTACCTGAATTGTTTGAAGCTGCTTGTAATAAATTTGGAGATCGAATCGCTTTTGAGAACATGGGTGGAAAAATCACCTATAGTGAAGTTGATCGCCTTTCTACAAATTTTGCGGCCTACCTGCAAAACGAACTGGGTCTGAAAAAAGGCGAAAGAATTGCTATTCAAATGCCAAACCTTTTACAATTTCCAATTGCTATGATCGGGTCGCTAAAGGCGGGGCTTATTGTTGTAAACACCAACCCACTTTACACACCTCGTGAGATGGAGCATCAGTTTAAAGACGCAGGTATTTCGGCTATCGTTATCGTTTCAAATTTTGCGCACAACCTTCAGCAGATAAAGGACAAAATTCCAGCGAAGCACATTATTGTTACAGATATGGGCGATATGCTCGGTTTAGTCAAAGGTGCGATTGTGAACTTTGTCGTCAAGAATATCAAAAAACTGGTGCCTGTTTATAGCTTGCCGAATGCCATTTCATTTAAATCAGTATTAGCCAAAGGGGCAAGCCTTCAACTAACAAAACCATCCATTGATGTAGAAGATGTGGCCGTGTTGCAATATACAGGGGGCACGACTGGCATCTCTAAAGGAGCTCAACTATCTCACCGCAATATCATTGCACATAACATGATGATATCGCATTGGTTTGGTCCCTTACTCAACCCATCTGAACAACAAATAGTGATCACTGCGTTACCACTTTATCATATTTTTGCTTTCAGTGTAAATGGCGTGCTTATGTTTCACAAGGGGCTTCGAAATGTATTGATTACAAACCCCAGAGATATACCGGGTTTCGTTAAGGAAATCAAGAAATATCAATTTTCCATTATTACTGGTGTCAATACGCTTTTCAACGGGTTGATCAATAACCCCGATTTTGCCACTTGCGATTTTTCAAAACTAAAAGGAGCCGTAGGCGGTGGAATGGCAGTTCAAGACGTGGTGGCCATCAAATGGCAAGAGATTACAAAAAGTCCGCTGGTAGAAGGGTATGGGTTGAGCGAGACGTCTCCCGTTCTTTGTTGTAATCCGCTCACAGGAAATCACAAGCGAGGAACTATCGGTATACCTATGCCTAGTACAGAAGTTGCTATTTTTGATGACGAAGGAAATCAATTACCTCAAGGCGAAACGGGTGAAATCTGTGCACGTGGGCCCCAGGTGATGAAGGGGTATTGGGAGAAAGACAATGAGGGAGTTTTTTTCAAGCCTGATTGGTTTCGCACGGGCGATATTGGTCTGATGGATACAGATGGTTATTTCAAGATTGTTGATCGAAAGAAAGACATGATTAAAGTTTCCGGCTTTAATGTGTTCCCCAATGAAATTGAAAATGTGCTGGCGGGCCACCGCAAGGTGCTAGAAGTAGCTGCAATTGGCGTTACGGATCCAAAGTCGGGAGAAGTAATCAAAGCATTTATTGTGAAGAAGGATCAAAGTCTGACAGAAGAAGAACTCAAGAAGTTCTGCCACGAAAACATGACGAATTATAAAGTGCCCAAATACTTTGAGTTCAGAACGGAACTGCCCAAGACCAACGTGGGTAAAATACTAAGGCGAACATTGAAAGAAGAAGAAGCAAAAAAAACAGCATGATTAAATTTGAAAATAGTAGCATGAAAGTGATTCCTTTGCTGGTTTTGTTGTCCGGTACGATCCTTATCTCCTTTAATTCCGTGAACAATCGATCAACTAGCACGGCTATTGATTCACTGCGCTACACCGAGGAGATCCACTTCAAGAATTTGCGTCAACTTACGTTTGGTGGCGACAATGCGGAAGCGTATTGGAGTTTTGACAGTAAAATGGTCAGCTTCCAATCTAACTTCAAAGACTGGGGGTTAAACTGTGATCAGATTTTTTACATGCCGATCCAAGGAATGGATCTAAGCAATGGTAAAACGAAACCAACCATGGTTAGTACCGGACAGGGTAGAACCACTTGTTCTTTTTTTCTTCCCGGCAATAAAACTATTCTTTATGCTTCCACTCATCTTGGAGGCAAAGATTGTCCGAAAGATGTAGAGCGTACTCCGGGAGGGAAATATTTATGGCCGATTTATGATACCTATGATATTTTTGTCGCTGATCTTGCGGGAAAACAGTTAAAGCAACTAACCAATGCTCCTGGCTATGACGCGGAAGCTACGGTTTCGCCTAAGGGAGATAAAATTGTTTTTACCTCTACTCGCAACGGTGATCTGGATTTGTATACGATGGACATCAATGGAAAAAATGTAAAGCAGATTACCAACGAGCTAGGCTATGACGGAGGTGCTTTCTTTTCTCCGGATGGAAAGAAAATCGTTTTTAGAGCGTCACGCTTCACCACAGAAGAAGCTCGAAAAGAGTATATCGATTATTTAAAACAAGGCCTTGTCGCTCCAACGGCCATGGAGCTTTTTACTTGTAACGTGGATGGTTCTGACTTGAAACAATTGACGCAATTGGGCAAGGCAAACTGGGCACCGTTTTATCATCCTTCAGGCAAGAAGATTATTTTTAGCTCCAACCACAAAGGGAAACGGGGTTTCGAGTTCAACCTCTTTATGATCAACACCGATGGTAGTGGGCTTGAGCAGATTTCGTATGACAAAGTATTCGATTCCTTCCCCATGTTTTCACCGGATGGGAAGAAAATTATATTTTCATCCAACCGAAACAACGGAGGTACAAGAAATACTAATTTGTTTGTAGCTGAATGGGTGGATTAGAATTCAAAATTCAGCATTTAAAATTGTAAATCGTAGATCGTAAATCATAAATCACAAATCAATATGATCGGCTTTTTTGAAAATCAATACCTCTCCTACAAAAAAGATCACATTAAAAACTTGTTAGCGTTGGCGAAAGCTGATGGGCACCTACATGAAAAGGAGGAAGCAGTGATTTATAAAATCGGGAAGCGTTACGGTCTAAAGGAAAGGCAAGTGAAAGCTATCCTAGATAGCAATGAAAAATTCTCCGTCAACGTACCAAACAATCACCATGACAAGATGAATGTGTTGTACGATTTGATGCTAATCGTTTTTGCGGACGGTGTTGTCGAAAAGAAAGAAGTTGCTTTTTGCGAAGATGTGGCCAAGCAATTCAGGCTAAAAAAGGAAGTTGTAAAGTGGCTTCTGACAGAAGTATTCGATAAAGGCAAAGCGCCCGCACCTGACGAATGGGATGAGATGCGAGAATTGGCTAAAGAAAAATTCTCTATAAAATAGAGTAACCTTCTTCTAACTAGAAAAGGCGATCAAGTCCAAAAAACTTATCGATAATAACAAGGACTGACAAGATGCTCAAGAGCACAGGGCATATCCAACTGATTGCAAAATTAATATAGGTCTGGATGGACGAGCCCAAAAAGCTTGGGTTGCCCAACGCCAGTTCGTCATTGAAGTAACCGATTTTCCATCTATTGCGAATGAAGAAGCACATAAAGCAGGCACCTACTGTCAAGCTAATATCACACATGTCAGAGACAAAGGAGAGAAAATCAGGTGAGTTATGAACGGGCAACTTATTCAAGAATGGCACAATACCCTGACTAAACAAACTTGGTAATCCGAACACAAAAATCATTGCAGACAGACCCCAGACTACTGGCTTTCTTGGCAGCTTTTTTTGGTCTACCAAATAGGCAGCCGGCACTTCCAGTAGCGAGATGGTAGATGTAAGTGCAGCAAAGCAAATCAGCAGAAAGAATGACCCGCCCACAACTCTGCCCATGATAGGCCCCATATTTTGAAAGGCTTCTGCCAGAATCACAAAAATCAGTTTTGGGCCTTGACCAGGTTCGGCACCCAATGAAAACACCAACGGGAACACCATTAGCCCGGCCAGAAAAGCAACCGATGTATCAGCAATTGAAATGATAGCAGCAGAAGAAACGATGTTTTGATTTTTACCAACATATGAACCGTAAGTAATCAACGCACCCATGCCGAGTGAAAGCGAAAAGAACGCCTGTGTCAATGCATAGAAAATAGTTCGAGGAGTTATCTCGTTCAGGTCGGGCACAAGATAAAATTCGACACCGGCCATCGCATTGGGCAATGTTAGGCTGTAAATGATCAGTCCGATCAAGATGATGTACAAGCCAGGCATCATGATCTTATTGGCAGCTTCTATTCCTTTTGCTATGCCCTGAGAGACTATGTAGGCCGTTAGCCCCATGAAAACCAAGGAAAAGAAGAACAAGGGGCCGATGTCATTCACATACTCGCCAAAAAACTGACCTAGGTCCTGGTGAGTAAGTAGATCGCCAAAAGAGATTTCTAAAAAGTAGCCAAAGGCCCAGCCAGCTACCACGTTATAAAATGAGAGAATAAAAAATCCTGCAAGTATGCCGAATAGACCCAGGTATCCCCACTTACCACCACCCAATTTTTGGTAGGAGCCATAAGCGTCTGTTCCGGCTTTTCGGCCGATGGCAATTTCACCAACCATTACAGGAAAACAGAGCAATAATATACAAATCAAGTAAATCAGTAAAAAGCCTGCTCCGCCATTCGTACCTGCGAGGTATGGAAAGCGCCAGATGTTACCTAATCCTACTGCCGATCCAGCGGCAGCTAAAATGAATCCGATGCGACCTGAAAAACCTCCTCTGTTTGCCATAGATTTATAATTGTTTGGCAAAATACTCGTTAAACTCTTAGCAACAAAAAAACGTTGTAATTGGCAAGTTTAACATGGATATTTACAATTGAATAGCAATCGGATGGAAGAGGCAAAAAAGTTAACCACGCAAGAAAAGGCACTACGAATAAATCTTAGTAAATCTATTTACGGCTCATTTGCCGAAATAGGAGCGGGACAGGAAGTAGCCGCTAATTTTTTCAAAGTGGGAGGAGCTTCAGGAACCATCGCCAAAACGATGTCAGCCTATGACATGAAATTTTCGGATGCTATTTATGGGGTTGGCGATCGCTACGTGTGCGAAGACCGACTCATGAGAATGTTGTCGCACGAGTATCCTTTACTACCTGAACGGTTGCCTCATCGAATCGAGGAAACTAGATTTTTTGCATTTGCAGATACCGTTGAAGTCTTGAATTTTGATCGTACAAATCAAGGACATGGTTGGATTGGACTGCGGTTTCAGCTTACACCAAAAGCAGAGCCCAACGACTGCGTGATTCACGTAAAGATGCATGACAACGATCCGTTGCAACAACAAGTTTCACTAGGTATTGTGGGCGTCAATCTTCTTTATGCTTGCATGTTCCTTAGAGAACCTGAGCAAATTATTTCCTCGTTGCTGGATGGTCTTACTACCCGAAGAATGGAGGTAGACATGTTTCGTATCCACGGGCCTGATTTTGGCCATGTAGATAACCGATTGATGGCGCTGAAGTTGGTGAAAAACGGATTGACCAAAGCAGCGATGTTTGGGCCTGACGGACAGGTGATGCAGCCTTCTGAATACCTGTACAAAAAAAATGTGCTTGTGCTGCGTGGAAGATTTCGACCGGTGACACATGTCAACGTAGATATGCTATTGACGTCCAGAAGGCACTTTAGAAGTGAAACCGATGTTGATCGCTCAAAGATCATTACCATAACAGAGTTGACATTAAATGATTTGAGTGCAGAGGGCGCAATCGATGAAAAGGACTTTCTGCATCGCGCGGATATTGTTTGCTCGTTGGGACAGAATGTGATGGTATCAAATTACTTTGAGTACTATCGACTTGTCGATTACCTGTCGAAGATAACCAAAGGCAGAAAGACAGGAATGGTGATGGGGATCTATGCACTGCAAAAGGTATTTGATGAGAAGACCTATGAAAATCTTCGCGGTGGAATTTTAGAGTGCTTTGGTTCCTTGTTCGGCACGAACATCAAACTCTACATATACCCCGCCTTACGAAAAGACGGAAGTTTGTTTACACTAAAAGATTTTGAAGCCGACCTCCCCGTCAATTTGAAAAGCCTTTTTCGCTATTTGATGGATAGCAACAAATTGGAAGATATCCACGATGCGAACGTTGCCAATTTGAATATCATCTCCGACAATGTTTTGGCAATGATTCGCAAGGGTGAATCTGGCTGGGAAAAGTTTGTTCCGCATAAAGTAGAAGAAGCCATCAAAGAGCAGGGTCTGTTTGACTACCCACTCAAACACAAAGAGCAAGGGTTAATTGCCTGATTTACAAATTGCCTTCTGCCTTCATTCGCTTAAAATAGGATCTCGCCTCTACTAGCACTCTGGGCGCAAGAATGAAACCCGATACCATCGTTGGGATTGCCATCAAGGCATAGGCAATGTCAATGATGTTTATTACTAAGTTCATCGACACGATCGCTCCAAAAATGATGGTACCCAGGTAAAAATAATCATAATAGCGAGCAGCCTTTACACCCACCAAAAATGAAAGAGCCTTGTTTCCATAGTAACTATATGAAAAGAGTGAGGTGATTGCAAAAAAGAATGCGCAAAGTAATAGCAAGTACTTGCCTATGCCTGGCATGGCTGCGTTAAAGGCATTGGCAGTGAGTGTAACACCAAGTCCACGGGTTCCTTCTACATCCCATACACCCGTAACTAAGATAGCGAGAGCAGTAAGTGAGCAAACCAGTAAGGTATCAATGGCAGGGCTGAGCATAGAAACTAATCCTTCGCGAATCGGTTCAGAACTTTGAGAGGCACCTAGCGCCATTGGTGCTGTTCCAATCCCCGCTTCATTTGAAAACGAGGCTCTTCGCACGCCTGCCACAATAAGGCCTCCCACCATTCCGCCTAATGCCGGGCTTCCATGATAATTGGTGGCAGAAAATGCATCTGTTATAATCAGGAGAAAATAATGGGGGACTTTGTCAAAGTTGATTATTAAGATCGCTACTACAGAGAAAAAATAAATTACAATCATGAGAGGAACCATCTTTCCGGCCCAAACTCCAATGCGTTGAATACCGCCAATAATTACAATTCCTGAAATGATGGTTAAGACAATACCGATGACAAACTTGGCGATGTTAACTTCAATACCTGCCAACGAAAACGAGGCAGCTTTCATTTCCGGTGAATCAATTCCAATATCAACGATAGCTTGAGTAAGTTGATTCGCTTGGAATATTGGCAAACAGCCGATCATAGCACACAGACAGAACAACACTGCAAGGGGATAAAATGGCTTTCCAAGTGCTTCGCGGATTACATACATGGGGCCGCCTTGAATAATTCCGTTTGAATCTTTACCGCGATACATCACCGATAACGTGCTGGTAAAGAAGTTAGTAGACATTCCAACAAAAGCAGTTACCCACATCCAGAAAAGTGCTCCCGGGCCCCCAATGCTAATGGCGGCTGCCACACCAGCGATGTTGCCCATACCAACAGTTGAAGCCAATGCGGTAGAAAGTGCTTCGTAGGGACTGATTTGTCCCGGGTCATTTGGATTGTGGAACTTGCCCTTCAAAATTGCAATCGAATGAAAGAAGTATTTGTAGTGGATGAACCGTGAGTAGATGAAGAAGAACACCCCTCCGAGAATCAAAAGAAAAAGAATAGGAGTCCATACTCCAGTTGCGATGTCGCTAATTAACTCGTTCATTAGGAAGGTTTTAAATCATTTCAGCTGCTAAATTTAGACAAAACAATTCTGAATGCTAAATTCTAAATTCTGAATTCAAAATTTAGAATGGGTACTTTAGTGGTGTGGATAACTCTGGGGGGCGTTTGTTAGACGATGTGAACTCTTAAAACAATACGTTTGTACTTCTTAAAAAAGCAACTCAATACCAACAACCACGAAGTATGGAGCAGCGGTCAACGCCAGTGAGGTTAGGTTCTGCCATGAGCGGAATGGGCAACAAGTCCAAATTACTTGTGAGAGATATCTCAGAAAGTTTGGGCAAGCTGCCCCCTCAGGCGATTGACTTAGAGGAAGCCATTCTGGGTGCCCTCATGTTAGAGAAAAATGCACTCACAGCCGTTGTCGAATTTCTTCGGCCAGATCACTTTTACACCGAGCAGCACAAAGAGATTTACAACGCGATTATCGACCTGTTCAAAGCCACCGAACCGGTTGATATGCGAACGGTGGTTGCTCAGCTGCGCAAAAATGCAAAACTGGAATTTGTAGGAGGCGCCTACTATATTGCCGAACTTACTTCTAAAGTCAGTTCAGCAGCCAACATCGAATACCACGCGCGCATCATCATCGAGATGGCCATCAAGCGTGATCTGATTCAGATCGCTTCGCAGATGCATCAAGATGCATATGAAGATACCACCGATGTATTTGAGTTGCTTGACAAAACGGAGCAGTCCATTTTCCAAATTTCAGATACCAACCTGCGCAAGAACTACGACAACATGAAGTCGTTGATGTATCGGGCGATACAGGAATTGCAGGAAAAGAAAAATCATAAAGATGGTTTAACAGGTGTGCCGAGTGGATTCTCTCGATTAGATAGAGTTACTTCAGGTTGGCAAAAATCTGATTTGGTTATCATTGCGGCAAGACCCGGAATGGGTAAATGTTTGGGCAAAGGCACGAAGATATTGATGTTTGATGGTACACTTCAAAATGTGGAAGATGTAAAACCAGGGGAGCTATTAATGGGAGATGACTCCACCCCTCGCACTGTTCTATCGACTACAAGGGGCAGAGAAAACATGTATTGGGTTCATCAGAATCATGGTATCTCCTACCGGGTAAACGAATCACATATTCTCTCGCTAAAAAGAAGCAGAAGAGAAGGGAATCACGAGCATGGAGAAGTACTGAATATTGAAGTGAGAGACTACCTACCGAAATCGGATAAGTTCAAATCGAATTATAAAGGCTATAAAGTCGCTGTTGAGTTTAAAGAAAAGCATCTTCCGTTGAATCCATATTTTTTGGGTTTATGGTTGGGCGATGGTCATTCGTATAGTTCAAGAATTACAAATCAGGACAAAGAAGTGATCGAATTCTTAGGGCAATATGCGGAAGAACTTCAGCTTGAGTTGGTTGAATACAAGCAGGAGAATCGAACAAATAACTATGCAATTACTAAAGGTTTTCAGGGCAAGCAAGATTTCTATTCGGTTCAGGGCACGCTTAACGAGCTGAATTTATTAGAGAATAAACACATCCCTGATGATTTTTTGATCAATACCCGTGAAAATAGATTGGAGTTGTTGGCCGGGCTAATTGATTCAGATGGGCACTATTGCGATGAGTATCATGTTTACGAGATCACTCAAAAAAGTAAAGCGCTTGCCAAACAAATCAAATTTTTATGCGACTCGCTGGGTTTCAAGACCTCGCTCGTTTCTAAAACTGCGTCAATCAAAGAAATTGGGTTTGAAACAGAAGTTTATCGGGTTCGGCTGAGTGGCGACATAGATTCGATACCTGCTCGTATTGAAAGAAAGAAAGCACGAAAAAGAGAATCATTGATAGATTGGAGGCATACAGGTATAAAAGTTGAGTTTGATAAACTAGATGATTACTATGGTTTTGAAATAGATGGCAATCGACTATTCCTTCTGGAAGATATGACGGTAACGCATAACACGGCATTTATTGTCTCGGCAATGCGCAATGCGGCTGTCGACTTTAACTTCCCTGTGGCGATTTTTTCATTAGAGATGGCCTCGCTCCAATTGGTGAATCGTCTTATTTCTGCAGAAGCCGAACTGGAATCAGATAAAATTAAGAAAGGAAACCTGGCCGATTTTGAATGGCAACAATTGGTATCTAAAACAACCCGCCTTTCCAGCGCACCGATATTCATTGACGACACACCCGCATTATCTATTCTGGAGCTTCGTGCCAAGTGCCGCAGACTGAAAGCAGAACACAATATTCAATTGATTGTAATCGACTACTTGCAGTTGATGAAAGGAGAGATGGGCGGCAACCGCGAGCAGGAGATTGCCTCTATTTCGAGAGCGTTAAAGGGAATAGCAAAGGAACTTTCCGTGCCTGTTATTGCACTATCGCAATTGAGCAGGGGCGTTGAAACGAGGGGAGGAGATAAGAGACCTCAACTTTCTGACTTGCGTGAATCCGGTTCCATCGAGCAAGATGCCGATATCGTTATGTTTTTGTACCGACCGGAATACTATAAGATTACTGTCGATGAAGAAGGAATGCCTACTCAGGGGATGGCAGAAGTAATTATTGCAAAGCATCGGAATGGATCGTTGGAGAACGTGAAGCTGAAATTCATCGGCAAGTACACCAAGTTTGCCGACTATGATTCACCGGATGGTATGATCCTGATGAGCAGCATCACACGCGAGAGCCGGTTAAATACGTTCCGCGATGATGCGCCACCCGCAGCACGGCCGGATGACGAAACTCCTTTTTAGATCCCTAAATCTTTCTTTGCCACGAATGCACCAATAAACACAAATAATACAGCAAAAAAATTGGTGTCAATTCGTGCATTAGTGGCCAACTTTAAAAAAACTTCTAACCTCATTTACTTTCCACGCACATGCTTTTCCGTTGCCACGAATTCACGAATAAGCACGAATAATGTCGCAAAAAAATTGCTGTAAATTAGTGCATTCGTGGTCAATTTTTAAAAATGCTTTTAGCTTCACTTACTAATTGTGTTCAAAATAGTATTTAGGTCATTATCGGTATATATATATGAAATCACTCGTACTAAGTAGTCCCGGACAGATTGAACTCAAAGATCTCCCCATACCCACTTTGAGTCCGGGAAAAGTGTTGGTAAAAATGAAAGCCGTTGCACTCAATCGAAGAGACGATTGGATTCGAGAGGGCAAATATCCTAACATTAAGTTTGGAGGCATCCTTGGATCAGACGGAGCAGGTGTGGTCGAACAAGTTTTTGATGAAGCTGATAAATCATGGGTAGGTAGTGAAGTCATCATTAATCCCAATATCGACTGGGGTCCTGATCCAGAGGTTCAGTCTTCAAAGTATTCCGTGTTGGGTATGCCGGTCAATGGTACCTTTGCCGAATACATTTCTGTTTCGCTTGATCGCATTCACCAAAAGCCCGCACACTTGGATTTTTTGCAGGCTGCTGCATTGCCATTGGGCGGACTCACCGCCTACCGCGCCTTGTTTAGAAAAGGAGGATTACGCACTTGTCAGAACGTTCTCATCACCGGGTTTGGTGGGGGAGTAGCCCAGTTTGCTTTTCTGTTTGCCAAAGCGGCTGGCGCTAATGTGTATGTCTCTTCGGGAAGTGATGAAAAAATTGAAAAGGCCTTGAAGTTAGGCGCGAAGGGTGCCTATAACTATCGCAAGCAGGTGAACTTTGAAGAGCTAAGGAAAACAAAAGGAGGTTTTGATTTGGTGATAGATAGCGCAGGTGGCGATCAATTGAACAACTTCATAAAAGTTTTGCGACCGTTGGGAAAAATTGTTTTCTATGGCGCCACCAACGGACTCCCCGCGAAGATAGATTTGTACCGCATGTTTTGGAATCAGCTTTCACTCATTGGCACCACCATGGGCAACGATCAGGAGTTTGTGGATATGATTGCGTTTGTAGAGAAGCATCAACTTCGCCCAATAGTAGATTCTATTCGTCCCTTTTCAAGAATTGTGGAATCGTTCCCTGATATCACCAAATCGAACAAGGTAGGGAAGATCGTTTTTCAGCTATAAGTAAGGACGTAGTTATAGTTATGGAAGTAATATACAGCCACAAGTCAATTTTCTAGTAAAGGACTCTAAACTTTATTGTGTTCTCAATAGCTCGCATTTCCTTGATCATTTCTTTGTTGTATTCTTTATTAATGTCGGTGATTACGTATCCGATTTGCTCGTTCGTTTTTAAATACTGTCCCACGATATTTACCCCATTGTCTGCCAGGATATGGTTGATTTTCGCAAGAATACCCGGTACGTTGTTATGGATGTGAATCAAGCGATGCGCATTCTCTAAAATAGGCAACGTAAGATTAGGGAAGTTTACGCTATTGCTGGTACTGCCAGTATTGATGTAGTCCATCATTTTTCCAGGAACAAAGTTACCAATGTTCTCCTGCGCTTCAGAAGTACTTCCGCCAATATGTGGGGTAAGGATCGTATTTGGAAGACCTCTCAATTCAGAGATAAACTCTTCATCGTTACTAATGGGTTCATAAGGGAAAACATCCACTGAACAGCCCGCAACGGTACCATTTAAAATACTTTCTCTTAACGCTTTTACATCAACTACATGCCCACGACTGAGGTTCAAGAAGATCACGCCCTTCTTCATGGCATTGAATTCAGCCGCTCCGATCAAATTAGCATTCGATTCTTTTCCGTCTACATGAAGTGTGATAACATCAGCTAACGCCAAAAGATCCTTCAGCGATTTACACTTGGTCGCATTTCCCAACGCTAATTTCTCTTCTTTGTCGTAATAGAAAATCTTCATGCCCAGATTCTCAGCAATGACAGACAGTTGCGCACCAATGTTTCCGTAGCCGATGATCCCCAGCTTTTTCCCACGAATTTCAAAACTACCTTTGGCCGATTTATCCCATTTGCCCTCATGCATCTTTGTTGATTTGTCAATGATGCCACGCATCAATAGAATCATTTCAGCAATAGCTAACTCGACCACCGATCTTGTATTGCTAAACGGTGCATTGAACACAGCCACCCCTTTTTTGGTAGCTGCTTTCAGATCTATTTGGTTGGTGCCGATGCAGAATGCACCAATGACCATTAACCTGTTTGCGTTTTCTAAGACTTTAGCTGTAACCTGGGTTTTTGATCGAATGCCCAACACCGAAACGTTTTTTATTTTCTCACATAGCTCGTCTTCATCCAACCCGGCTGGGTAGGTCTCGACATTAAATCCCTCCGCTTTCATCAGCTCAAGTGCGACAGGATGAACGTTTTCCAGCAGGAGCACGTTGATGCGGTTTTTTGGGTAGGAGATGGTTGTATTCAATTTATTTAAATATAGAAATTCGTCCAGACTAGGGGTAACGTGGTCGGCCTTGCTGAGAACACTTTCTCGTTCAATGTTTTCGGTAAAAGCAAAGAACTTATTTGCCAGGCCGGCATGTTTGATCTCATAGTCAGTATAACCATCGCCAATCACATATACGTCTCCATTCAAGTTAAGTCTTTTCAACTGCTCTACTTTTCCATTATTGGCCGATAACGGATTATTGAGATCAAATCCAATTACTTTTTCTAGCTCATCAAAGATAAATTCGTTAGCTAAAATATTTTCTGACTTAATCCCAAATTCCGTGACCACAGGTTCTATGAACTCGCGGAAACCATTGGAAATGATGTAAATATTTTCAGCGTAAGTAGTAAAAAATTCTTTGTTGCGTTTGAAGGATTCGGAAACAACTAGCTTCAGTTGTTTGATCAATGGCACCAGGTGCCTTTTTTCGGGCTGCAAAATATCAAGACGTTTTTCGATAGACTCGCGCAAGGAAATTTTTCCCTCCATTCCCAAGCTTGTGATTTCAAAAATCTGCGTCTTTATGTCCTCACTATTGGGGTGCTCTTTTACAATGATTTCTGCTAACACGTCAAATGCTTCCACTTTTGTGAAGGTGCTGTCAAAATCAATTACGAAGTACTTATTGATAGTCATCTTTTAATGTCTAGATGTAAAAGGAATTAATGGTAGGTAAGAAACCTTTATAATAGCATATTGATGGTAGGTGGTTTTCACCGTTGATGGCGTAGCCGTACATGGTAAAAAAACAAGTACGCAATTTAGTGAGATTAGAGCATCGAACGACAGTATTATTCAATTTCGCGATATTTTAAATTTCTTTAAATTTGCCCCTACCCAAAAAACAAAGCGGTCAAAAAAGATGAATCTATTGGAGTTTGAAAAGCCTATCGCTGAATTGGAAAGTAAACTGGCAGACATGAAGCAACTCTCAGACGATAGTGATGAAAACGTGACCAAAGCCATACAAGCGTTAGATAATAAGATAACGGAATTGAAAAAGGAGACCTTTGAAAACCTAACAGGTTGGCAGCGAGTTCAGCTATCTCGTCATCCTGACCGTCCTTATACTCAAGACTATATATACGAAATCACCACGGATTTCATAGAGCTTCATGGTGACCGAAATGTGGCAGATGACAAGGCAATGGTTGGGGGGCTAGGGACAATTGAGGGGAAGACTTTCATGATCATTGGCCAGCAAAAGGGTAGAAATACGAAGCAACGCCAGATGCGTAACTTTGGAATGGCTAACCCGGAAGGCTATCGAAAAGCACTTCGCTTGATGAAAATGGCGGAAAAGTTCAATAAGCCAATTGTCACTTTTATTGATACGCCTGGGGCGTTTCCAGGTTTAGAAGCCGAGGAGCGGGGACAAGGCGAAGCAATTGCGCGCAATCTCAAAGAGATGTTCATGTTAAAAGTCCCTGTGATTTGCATTATTATCGGTGAGGGAGCCTCCGGAGGCGCATTGGGCATAGCGATTGGAGATCGTGTTCTCATGCTGGAGAACACCTGGTATTCTGTGATTTCTCCTGAATCCTGTTCATCTATTTTGTGGCGTAGCTGGGATTATAAAGAGCAAGCTGCTGAAGTACTCAAGTTAACAGCCAAGGACATGTTACAAAATAAATTGATAGACGGTATAGTGAAGGAGCCTTTGGGGGGGGCACATACAGATGTCAAGGCGATGGCAACTGAGATAAAGCGAATTATCATCGAGACCTACAAGGAACTCTCTAAATTTTCCGTACAAGAGCGAATAAATCAGAGGATTGATAAGTTCTGCGCGATGGGAGTTGTGAAAGAGTAATATCCTGTTATTTTTTGTTGTTTACTATGAGAAAGAGTCTTCTCAGATCACCCTCCTTGTTTAAATTGATCTTCTCTTTTTTGATTATTGACTCTACGTCAATAGATGAGTCGTATTGTTGAATGGCATCAAGCGAGGCCTTCTTTTTGATTTGATTCAGTTTTTTGTGGATCGCATAGAAGTACTCTGACTTTTTAATGATTTTAGTGTCTTTGCTACCCACATTGAGTGCTGGGCTGAAATTCGGACGAAGGATTTCAAGATAGACTTTCTTTAAAAGTTGGACGTCTCCTTCCTGAAGAACCTCAAAGAAGCCGTCAATGGGCGTTACACTTGCGATGTATTCACGGGCATTGTTCATTATTCTTGTTTGGTTTGTCAACGAGTCGATCCAAACAATATTTTTGACCTTTACTCCAGCTAGTACCTTTACACCACCTTTTAAGCGGAATTCGAATTCGTTGTTTTGAATATCATATCTTGTTAGGTAGTCATTAATCAACCTCTCATCTTCAAAAAGAAGAAGTGATGATTGACTCCAGTGTGCGTCTAGGTACACGTCTCCAATTGTTTGACTTTTTTCGTTCGAGGATATCGGAAAAAAAATATCACCAGGGGTAACTCGATAAGATCCTAGTTGATTTAGTAGGTTCGCAGACCGAACATTGTTATTAATGGTAGGAGTTTGAGCAGATACTTGTTTTTCTATAAAAACTAGCATTCCAATGATCATCAACACTTTCATAAAATTACTTTTCTCAAATTTAGCATGAATTCCGAAAATAAATAACACACAAAAAGTGTTGGGATATTAATTTGACTTTGGTTTTACATCAAAAAGCACGAACTTCGATTTTAGCATGAGCCAATGAAATTACATACAATAGATACCGGATTTTTTAAGTTAGATGGTGGTGCCATGTTTGGTGTTGTGCCGAAGTCAATCTGGAATAAATTGAATCCCTCCGACAGCAACAACATGTGCAATTGGGCAATGCGTTGTCTACTAATAGAAGACGGCAATCAGCTGATTTTGATTGATAACGGACTGGGTAACAAACAAGACGAAAAATTTTTCAGCTATTATTTTTTGAACGGTGATGATACCTTAATCAACTCATTGCACAAAGCTGGGTTTAGCGAAACCGATGTGACAGATATGTTTTTGACCCATTTGCACTTTGATCATTGTGGAGGTGGCGTGAAAAGAGTGGGCGAAGAGCTGGAACTTACTTTTCCCAATGCCCGCTATTGGAGTAACGAAGATCATTGGCGATGGGCCACCCAGCCCAACGCACGTGAAAAAGCTAGTTTTTTGAAGGAAAATATTCTTCACATGCAGGAGAGCGGCCAACTGAAGTTTGTCAATGAAAATGAGGTTTCTCCTTTTCCGCAGATGGATATCTTCTTTGCCTCTGGACATACAGATCGGATGATGATTCCCAAGATAAAATACAAAGACAAGACCATTTGCTTTATGGCTGATTTGCTCCCTTCATCGCATCATGTGCCTTTGCCTTATGTGATGGGATATGATACAAGGCCACTTTTGACGATGCAAGAAAAGGAGGCCTTTTTGATGGAGGCAGCATCCAATAACTATATTTTATTTTTGGAGCACGACCCCGTCCATGAATGCTGCACCGTAAAACAAACGGAACGCGGTGTTCGATTAGATCAGACATTTGCACTAAAAGAAATTTTATGAAGCTCGGGCTTGTTTTATCTGGAGGTGGCGCAAGGGGAGTCGCCCATTTGGGTATATTAAAGGCATTGGATGAAATGGGTGTTCATTTCTCTATGGTTTCAGGAACCAGTGCAGGTTCTATTGTCGGTGCAATGTATGCCTATGGCTACAAGCCAGACGAAATTTTTTCGATTATCAGGACATTAAGTATTTTTAAATCGGTGCGCCCAGCCTGGACGTGGGCTGGCTTGCTTCGCATGGATGGGTTACGTGATCTACTGCTTAAACATTTACCAGAAAATGATTTTGCGAGCCTAAAACTGCCATTGACGGTAGCCGCCACCGAAATTCGAAAAGGGCGAATTGAGTATTTTGACAAAGGAGAATTGGTGCCCGCTATTCTGAGTTCATGCAGTATCCCTGCCGTGTTCAATCCCATGAGCTTCAATGGCGGGTTGTATGTAGATGGAGGATTATTTGATAACCTACCGGTGCGCCCAATAAGAGATAAATGCGACAAAATAGTGGGGCTACATTGTAATCATATCAGTCTGGATTTCGATCCCAATAGTTTACGGACGGTGATTGAGCGGAGCCTTTTGATGGCCATCAACGCAAATACACTGATCAGCAAAGGACTATGTGATGTGTTTATTGAACCTCCACATCTGTCCAGATTTGGTAGTTTTGATATAGCGAAGGCACAAGAAATTTTCGACATTAGCTATCAGTTCACGAAAGCAAATTTCCTGCCGCACCATTTTGGTGTGGGCATGATTGATATCGAAAAGCCGGCCAGTTAAAATAGTATACGAACGAAAAAATGGCAAAGACAGAAATTTTTAGGGAGCAAATTCTTGAGGGGATACCTGATGTATTACCCTCGCCAAGTGAGTTCGACAATGGGGTGAGTCATGCGCCAAGGCGAAAAAACATTCTTACACAAGAAGAAAAACGTCTGGCTGTCAGCAACGCTCTTCGCTATTTTCATCCTCGTCATCATGAAGTTTTAGCCCCTGAATTTTATAATGAGTTGCAAAAATTTGGGCGGATCTATATGTATCGGTTGCGCCCGAAGTATGAAATGAGGGCGAGGGGTATTGAAGACTATCCTCACCAATGTATGCAAGGCGGTGCAATCCAGTTAATGATTCAAAACAATTTAGATCCTCGTGTTGCACAGCATCCTCATGAATTAATTACGTATGGCGGCAACGGTGCTGTTTTTCAAAACTGGGCGCAATACTTACTCGCTATGAAGTATTTGGCCACCATGAATGAGGATCAAACGTTGCACATTTATTCGGGTCATCCATTGGGTTTGTTTCCTTCTTCAAAAGAAGCTCCACGAGTAGTTGTTACCAATGGGATGATGATTCCAAATTATTCGAAGCCGGACGATTGGGAAAGGTTCAATGCATTGGGAGTAACCCAGTACGGTCAGATGACGGCAGGCAGCTATATGTACATCGGTCCACAAGGAATTGTGCATGGCACAAACATTACCATTTTGAACGCTGGTCGCAAGATCTCAAAAAAAGGAGAAGGGCTAGCCGGCAAACTTTTTTTAACCTCAGGCCTTGGCGGAATGAGTGGCGCCCAACCTAAAGCAGGAAACATTGCTGGTTGCATCACGGTAGTAGCCGAAATAAACGAAGCTGCCACGCAAAAAAGACTTCAGCAAGGGTGGGTGGACGAAGTGGTTAGCGATCTCGATACGTTGTGTCAGAGGATTCGCACAGCGAAATCAAAAAAGGAAATTGTTTCGATTGCGTTTCAGGGCAACATTGTTGACGTGTGGCAAAAGCTTGCAGAAGAAAACATATTTGTCGACCTCGGCTCTGACCAGACATCTTTGCACAATCCTTGGGCAGGAGGATACTATCCAGCAGGAATGAGTTTCGAGGATTCTAACAGGTTGATGGTTGAGAACCCAGAGTTGTTTAAACTTAAAGTCCAAGATTCACTTCGGAAGCAAGCACATGCAATCAACCTACACGTATCTCGCGGCACTTATTTTTTCGATTACGGAAATGCTTTTCTTTTGGAGGCTTCCAGAGCGGGAGCAGATGTAATGGCAAGCAATGGGGTTGACTTTAAGTACCCGTCTTATGTACAGGATATTATGGGCCCCATGTGTTTTGATTACGGCTTCGGGCCGTTTCGCTGGGTTTGTGCTTCAGGCAAGCAAGAAGATTTAGATTATACTGATGCATTGGCAGCGGAGGTACTTTCTAAAATTGTTCTTTCGGCTCCCGATGAGATTCAATCGCAACTAAAAGATAATATTGATTGGATACGTTCTGCGAAAGCAAACAATCTCGTTGTTGGTTCAAAAGCGAGAATACTGTATGCCGATGCAGAGGGGCGAATAGAAATTGCGTCTGCCTTTAACGAAGCCGTTGCGAAAGGCAAAATTGGCCATGTGATTTTGGGTCGCGATCATCACGATGTGTCGGGTACAGATAGTCCATATCGTGAAACATCCAATATTTACGATGGCTCACGGTTCACAGCAGATATGGCTATCCACAATGTGATTGGTGATTCGTTCCGAGGGGCAACCTGGGTTTCCATTCACAATGGTGGTGGCGTTGGGTGGGGAGAGGTGATCAACGGAGGGTTTGGAATGTTGTTAGATGGTTCTTCCGAGGCAGATCGAAAGTTGAAAAGCATGTTGCATTTTGACGTGAACAATGGAATTGCGCGGAGAGCTTGGGCGCGAAATACCGGAGCATTAACTAGTATCGCACGTGCTCAGCAACAAAATCCAAGATTGCAAGTGACTTCCACGTATTTGACTGACGAAGCTGTTTTGAATAAATTGTTTTGATATGCGTTGGTTGCTGGCGCTGGTTTTTAAATGGATGGGTTGGAAAACTCAAGGAGATGTTCCTAAACACATCAATAAGTATATTGTTGCAGTAGCGCCACATACAAGCAACTGGGATTTTGTGATCGGTATCTTAGCACGAAGTGTTCTGAATATTCAAAGTGCAAAATTTATTGGGAAAGATTCGCTCTTCAAGCCTCCACTTGGGTGGTTTTTCAGGGCGGTAGGAGGTTATCCCGTTGACCGGTCTGGCCATAAAGATATGACGGATCAAATCGCTCATATTTTCGACCAACACGAAAAATTTATTTTGGGTTTGGCTCCCGAAGGCACTCGGAAAAAAGTAGACAAGCTAAGGACTGGTTTCTACTACATTGCAAAGAAGGCCAATGTGCCAATTGTTCCGGTTGGGTTTGATTTTGCCACAAAAACCGTGGTTGTAGCGAAGCCTTTTTATCCCACAGATGATTTTGATTCTGACATGAAAACTCTGTTTAACTTTTATTCTGGTATTACTGGAAAAAATAAGGAGTTGGGCCTATCTGGAGAAACACCTTTGCGGAAAAAGTAAAAAAACTATTGTCATCCGAGTAAATTATAAATTGAACGGGGGAAAGCGCGGAGGGGGTGGCTTTGAGAGTCCAAAAAAACCTCTTGAATGAGTCAGAATACCAATGTTTTTCAAAAAATTATTTTTAGTCGGATGACAGTAGTAAAAAACAAAAAAAGTTCTTGTGGTTGCCTTTTTTTGGATTAATTTTGATGAGCCTAAACATAAATTAAATTTAAATTAAACTAGTATGAAAAAAGTTGTTTTTGTTTTACTCTTTTTGTTTTCAGTAGTTAGTCAGTCATTCTCTCAGGCATCAATTGCCCTTGGGGTTAAAGGGGGCTTAAATTTTGCAAATGTTGACGCAAGCAGTCCAAGCACTGCTTATAACAGCAAAACCGGATATCACGCAGGCGCGTATCTCTCGATTAAGTTGGCCAAAATTGGAATCCAGCCTGAAATCATTTTTTCCAGACAGGGCTCGTCTATTAAGCCCTTAAATGGAACTAGCCTCGATACTCGTTTTGACTATGTAAACATTCCAGTAATATTGAAATTGTATTTGGTTGGCGGACTCAATCTTCAAGCTGGTCCCCAGTTTGGGTTTTTGGCGAGCGCAAGTCAAGATGCCGTTGCTGGTGGTTCAGTGGATATTAAAAACACGTTAAAAAGTTCTGATATCACTGCTGCACTAGGTCTAGGCTGGGATCTTCCCTTTGGATTAAATATTGATGCTCGTTATAATTTGGGGCTTACAAAGATTAATGATGTTGCAGGATCTGCTGATGCAAAAAACCAGGTAATTCAAGTTTCAGTTGGCTTCAATTTGTTGAAGTTTGGTAATTAGTAGTTTCCCGAAGAATTTTTAAGAGCCAATCTTGAATCAAGATTGGCTTTTTATTTTTGCACCATGTTGATTTCGAGTTACCAACTGGCAATAGAATACCTTTATCAAAACCTACCGATGTTTCAACGTATAGGTGCTGTTGCGTACAAAGCCGACCTATTCAACACGATAAAATTGTGTAATGCCCTAGGCAATCCTCAAAACAAATTCAAAAGTATACACATAGCAGGAACCAACGGAAAGGGAAGCAGTTCGCACATGCTGGCGGCTATTTTGCAAACGGCAGGTTACAAAACCGGGTTGTACACTTCACCTCACCTTAAAGAATTTACCGAACGAATAAGAATCAATGGTATAGAAATTGACCAAGCTTCTGTCGTTGATTTTGTCTTGCGCATTAAGCCAACAATAGAAGAGATCAAGCCTTCGTTTTTTGAGATCACCGTGGCGATGGCTTTTGAGTACTTTGCCCAACAGCAAGTTGATGTAGCGGTGATTGAAGTAGGGCTTGGGGGGAGGCTGGATTCGACCAATGTGATTACTCCGATGGTTTCGTTGATTACCAATATTAGTTGGGATCACCAGGATTTGCTCGGTAACACATTGCCAAAAATTGCGTTTGAAAAGGCAGGAATCATAAAACAAAGTGTTCCTGTAATCATCAGCGAAAGAAACGCTTTAGTGGACGATGTGTTCAGCGAAAAATCTCTTACGACTAAAAGCTCAATACAATTTGCGACTGATGATTGGGAAGTAAGCCAATTAACAGATAGCTATAGCGTATTCCATAAGGGCAAAACAGAAGAATATGTGTTGGATTTGAAAGGTGCCTATCAGCGAAATAATTTGGCTGGAGTATTGGCCACTGTCGAGGTGTTGCAGAGTAAGGGGTTTCATATTGAAGCCAGTCATGTGCGTCAAGCGCTGAAAAGTGTTATCAACCTAACAGGATTGAAGGGAAGATGGCAGTTATTGGGAGCCAAGCCTACCATTATTTGCGATACCGGACATAATGAAGGAGGAGTGAAGGAGGTTGTAGCCCAACTCGGCAAACAAGATTTTCGTAAACTTTTTATAGTCTGGGGAAGCGTGAAAGACAAAGACATCACTACTATTCTGTCATTGTTGCCTAAAGAAGCTTATTATTTTTTTTGTGAAGCCAAGATTCCGAGAGCCATGAATGCGGGCGAGTTGTTCCGACAAGCTACTGCGCATCAATTGAAGGGCGAGGTTTTACTTGATGTAAATGAAGCGATCGATCGGGCGAAAAGAATGAGCGGTGAAAATGATCTTATTTTTATTGGAGGCAGCACCTTTGTGGTTGCCGAAATTGAAGGGTTATGAAGAGCAAGTTGAAGCGATTTGAAATTATTGCCGGACGTCAAAATGTGATTGAACCGGGCAAAGAAATTTTTAATAACATCAAGGGAAAATGGGGTGATCTTTTTTTCAAAAATCAACATCCCATCACAATTGAATTGGCTTGTGGTAGAGGTGAATACTCCGTCAATCTTGCCCGGCAATTTCCGGACAGGAATTACATTGGCGTTGATAAAAAAGGAGATCGTCTTTGGAAAGGTAGTACTTGGGCAGTAGAAGATAACTTACAGAATGTTGCTTTCTTAAGAACAGGTATTTTATTCATTGAAAGTTTCTTTGAAGTGGGTGAGGTGAACGAGGTATGGCTCACGTTTCCCGATCCTCTTCCACGAAAAAGAGATGCAAAAAGGAGATTGTCTAGTACGCGTTATTTAGACATGTACAAGAAAATACTAGCGCCTGATGGCTACTTCCGGTTTAAAACAGATAACACCGATCTATTCAACTTTACTTTAGAAGAATTGGGCTATCGCAATGATCTGGTGGATTTTAAATATACACATGATCTTTATCAATCGGTGCTTCGGCCAGAGTGTTTTGATATCAAGACCAAATACGAAGAGATGTTCACCGCACAAGGTGAAGTAATCAAGTATTTGCGTTTTCGCTTTGCTCACTAAAAAAAGAGGAAACATTGAGTTAACATTTTGGTAATTTGGTATTTTAACAACAGCGATCTCGAAATTGTAATTTTGTGTACCAAACCTACCGATGGGAAAAAGAAAGCGAGATGTTGAACTAGTTATCATATCGGATGTTCATCTAGGTACCTACGGTTGCCACTCAGAAGAGCTACTTCGCTATTTAAAATCAATAAAGCCAAAACGGATCATTCTTAACGGAGACATCATTGACATGTGGCAGTTTAGCAAACGCTACTGGCCCAAATCGCACATGCAGGTGGTGAAGCACATTACAAGCTTAATTGCTAAAGGAACCAAGATTACCTATCTAACGGGCAACCATGATGAGATGCTGCGAAAGTTCGCGGGCTTCAGATTGGGATCTTTTCAAATTGGCAATAAAAAAGTCCTCTCGTTGAATGGCCAATCCGCTTGGGTTTTTCATGGCGATGTATTTGATGTGACGATGAAGTATTCCAAATGGCTGGCCAAATTGGGTGCGATTGGTTACGACACCCTGATACTTATTAATTCGTTTGTGAATTTCATTTTGAAAGCTTTTGGCCGTGGAAAAATCTCTCTTTCCAAGCGCGTGAAAGACAGTGTGAAGCAAGCGGTCAAATTTATTAATGACTTTGAACAAACGGCTGCTGATATTGCGATCTCCAATGGCTATCAATTTGTCATCTGCGGCCATATTCACCAGCCAGAAATGAGAAAGATTACCACAGAAAAAGGAGAGGTGATGTATTTGAATTCGGGCGATTGGGTCGAAAACCTGACTTCTCTTGAGTACAATCAGGGCGCGTGGAAGATCTATCGCTATAGTGAAGACTTGCATGCTCAAAAAATAAAGCTTTCTAAACACGCCCGCAACACGTTAGATAATGACGAGATTTTTAAAGACCTTGTCAACGAATTTCTTTCTACGAAAAAATGAAGATTCTTTATGCTATTCAAGGCACCGGCAATGGTCATTTAAGCCGGGCTGTTGACATTATACCTGAGCTTAGAAAACACGGTGAACTTGACCTATTTGTAAGTGGAGCACAAGCGGAGATCGTGCTGCCTTATCCTGTGAAGTATAAATCAAAAGGGCTAAGCTTTTACTTTGGCAAAAGTGGCGGAATCAATTTTCTAAAAACGTTTCAAAAGAACAGCTCAAAAGACGTCATTAAAGAAATCAAGAGTTTTCCTGTTGAGAACTATGACTTGGTGGTAAATGATTTTGAACCCATTTCTGCGTGGGCCTGTAAGAAAAAGGAAGTCAGGTGCGTATCGTTAAGTCACCAAGCAGCGTTGCTTTCTAAGAAATCACCACGGCCAAAAATCGTTGACCCTTTCGGGGAATGGATGATTCGAAACTATGCACCCGTTAAAAAATACGTTGGTTTTCATTTCGAGGAGTACGATAAAAACATTTTTACACCTGTTATCCGAAGAGCTATCCGGGAGGCTCGCACCAAAGATCTAGGTCATTACACGGTATACCTACCGGCCTATGATGATAAGAAGTTGGTTCAGCGCTTGCTCAAGATTTCCAAGGTAAAATGGCATATTTTCTCCAAGCATACTAAGAGTGCCTATCATGTGGGGCGCATCTCGGTGTATCCTATTAGTGGCGTTGATTTTGTGGAGAGCGTGGTCTCGAGTTCGGGTGTGGTTTGTGGGGCTGGCTTCGAAACACCCGCAGAAGTATTGCATTTGCGTAAAAAATTGTTGGTTGTGCCGATGAAAACGCAATACGAACAGCATTGCAATGCAGCCGCCTTGAAAAAATTGGGCGTGCCAGTGTTGAAAAAAGTTAAAAAGAAAACCATCAAGCGTGTTGAGCAATGGATTGATGAGAACAGCCTACTGGATATTTCCTTTCCTGATATTGCTGGCGTAGCAGTGGAAAAATTGATTGAAAAGTATGGCTCAACGTCATAGCAGTAATTTGATAACGCTGCAATAAAACTTCAATCATATTTGAAGGGTATCTTTTCCACGAAATGGGAAGAGCCTATCGAATTTTGGTGGTGGACGATGATCCTGATATTCTCGAGTTGCTTCGATATAACTTGTCGCGAGAAGGGTTCAAGACAAAGGTGGTAGAGAATAGCCAAGAAGCAATTGGTGTAGCCCTCAGCTTTCGACCTGATTTAATCATCCTTGATATAATGATGCCCGCGCCTTCTGGGATTGAGTTATGCAAGCAACTTCGCAGCTTACCCCAATTCAAGGATACTTACATCTTTTTTCTTACCGCACGGTCGGAGCATTATTATCAAGATGCTGCCCTCGACACCGGTGGCGATGATTTCATTGAGAAAATTGTTGGCCTGCGCGCCCTGACGAACAAAGTGGCTACGGTTTTGAAGGAAGAATTTATCATTAGAAAAAGTGTACCCTCGGTGATTTCCGGTAATTTGGTTATTCATCGCAAGGCTGCCTTGGCATATTTGAAGGGAATTCCTATCAAATTTTCTAAACCAGAATTTGAGTTGCTTTTCTTCTTTGCGCAGAACCCCAAGAAGGTAATAAGTTTGGAGAATTTAGTGAATAACATCTGGGGCTCTGAAGTTTATTCAGCCACAAGTTCAATTGAATCGAACATCGAGAGCATAGCGAAAAAGCTTGGAGGAAAGTGGATGACCAGTTTAGGCAGTGGAAAATACAAATTTAGTCCTCACTAGTCTCCAATTGCTCAAGAACAGTTGATAAGTGATCATATTCTTTTAACCCGGGCATTGCTTCAGTTTCTCCGGTTAATACTAATCCGGCTATTGGCAAGCTGAGAAGGTCACCGAGATTACCCGGCTGGGGTTTTTTGAAGGAAACTAAAACCTTGTAATTAAAAGAAGTTAGCTTTTCAAGTTCGGTAACAGATATATCTTTGGTCATTACAAATTGAATTCGTTGGGAGTGCGTTGATAAATTCTCGATGTTTGATCGGTCTCCCTCGTTCATTCGCACGATTAACGGCAATGAACTTCCTTTGGCTATTGCGTATAGCTGATCGGTGTTCACTAAAATAAAGTCAGCATCATATTCGTTTACATCATGCTGTTCTACAGATCCACTTATGTCTAAGATCATACTCGGCCCCGTTATCCAGCTCTTGATGGCGGCAAAAAGAGTCGGATTAACATGAGCTATCGGGCAGGCCAGTAGTTGAACGCCCATTCCTGAACAATACCGTGCCTCGCTTAGATTGCAAATGTTTTCCACCAGTACGTTCGTTTTAAGAGTCATGCCCAAATATCAAAAAGAAAAAATAACTTTGAGATTAAAGTGCGTAAAAATTGTGTGGCCTAAGTTTGCAGATATCGTTCGGTACGGGATTGTGATGGCGTTTCTAGGTCTTTTAGGAATCAGCTGTGATTCAGACACAGTTGAAAAAAGTGTCAATTATTTTCCGTTTCGAGTAGGTCAAACCTGGCTCTATGATGTCGAGGAGACGAATATCACTCGGGCAGCTTGCACAGACAATGGCGCGACAACACTTAACTATCAGTTATTGGTGGAAGTGGTGGATTCAATTCCTGCTGATCAAGGGTTCACTTATCGCCTCAAACGTTCCAAAAGAACAAGTGCGACTGATCCATGGCTTGATTTCGAAACCTGGAGTGCCCAGTTGATTGGCAATAGAATAGTGGTCAGCGAAGGTAATATTTCTTACGTCAAGTTACTCACACCTATAACAAATGACTTGATTTGGAATGGCAATCTTTACAACAATCGCCAAGAGTTAAATGGAAAGAACGAGGACGATTATAAGAGCACATTTGTCAATCAGCCCTACGTGGTTGAATCGTCCGGTTTGAGTTTTGGTAATTCAGTTTCAGTGGTCCAAAATGATGAACAAAGTAATATTATCTATCGGGATTCAAGATTGGAAGTATATGCAGATCAGGTGGGGTTGGTTTACAAAGAGAGTTACCTCCTAAACTACTTTGCCAATTCTCAGTTGCCATGCTTTGCACAAAAGCGAACCCAACAAGGTGTTATTTATAAGCAGAGTTTAAGGGAATTTAGTAAATGAGTCGCGGTGAGATGAGAAAACTCCTGACATGGGTTTTGATTTGTGGGTCGTTGCCGGTTGTTTCTCAATCCAACCGCTATTTTGTTTTTTTTAAAGACAAGAACAATTCTGTTTTTTCGGTAACTGATCCAGTCAAGTTCTTAACCCAAAAAAGTATCGATCGAAGAGCAAAGGGCGGTATCGCAATTGGGCCTGATGACTTGCCTGTTAATGCCAGCTACGTCAGTCAGATTAAGATGTTAGGCGCCAAGACATATTTCACTTCCAAATGGTGGAATGGTGTATTGATACAGGCAGATCAATCGATTATTCCAACGATTAACGCGCTTCCATTTGTTGCAAAAACAGAGTTCGTGGCGCCTGGCGCGATTCTACAAGGTGGACGAACGGGGACGCGCGACAAATCAAATCAGCCAGAAGGGGTTGCACAACAAAGCGATTTCCAGCTACAACAACTAGCCATGGATAAAATGCAGCAGGACGGATATCTGGGAGAGGGAATTACCATCGCGCAATTTGATAGTGGCTGGCAGGGAGTAAACTTGACAGCGCCTTTTCAACCGCTGTTTTTGGAAGGTAGAATAAAGGGCGTTTTTAATTTCGTTAGGAATACAAGCAATGTCTATTCTGACGATGATCACGGAACAAGCGTACTATCTGTAATGGCTGCTTATGTCCCTGGAACTTTTGTGGGTGGAACTTACAAAGCCAACTACTATCTTTTTGAAACAGAAGACGATGCCACGGAGTACAGGATTGAAGAATACAACTGGGCATTCGCTGCCGAAAAAGCTGATAGTTTGGGGGTAGATGTGATCAACTCTTCGCTTGGCTATAGCACCTTCGATGACCCTTCTATGAACTATACTGTTTTTGATTTGACGGGAAAGAAGGCAGTTATCAGTATTACGGCTCGCAAAGCAGTTGAGAAAGGAATGGTGGTGGTCTGCAGTGCAGGAAACGAGGGCAATAATAATTTTTGGAAATTTGTGACTACCCCTGCTGATGCAGAAGGTGTTTTGGCTGTCGGCTCTATTACATCGCTCGGTAGCAAAAGCTCATTTAGTTCTATTGGCCCAACAGCTGACCAACGACTAAAACCTGATGTTGTTGCATTGGGGTCCGGCACTGCAGTGATTTCCGCCACTGGTTCTTTGAGTACGGCTAGCGGCACATCTTTGTCAAGTCCACTGGTCGCTTCGTTGGCGGCCGGGTTGATCCAGGCGTTCCCCAACAAATCGGCCAGTGAAATCACGCAAGCTGTCATTCAATCGGCTAGCCTTTTCTCCACTCCCAATAACTCATTGGGTTATGGTGTTCCCAATTTTGAAATCGCAAAAAGCTATTTGAAGTATGGCGTTCTGGATGAAGATATTTCTGTGTTTCCAAACCCTGTATCGCGATCGTTAAATATTTTGTTGAAGGCACCTTCCAACGGATTGATTACCGTTTCAGTTTACAGTTTGTTGGGTCAGCAGATTTTTCAACAGTCTACTTCAGTTAGCTGGGAAACGAATCCAGTTCAATTTGATTTATCACTTTTGGCCAATGGAATTTATTTATTGGAGGTGAAAAGCGACAAAGCAACGCTTGCTAAAAAGATTGCAAAGACAGATTGATAGGTAAGCTGCTATTTTGCACTTCGCTCCACTTCGCGAAGATTCTCTAGTTTCTTGTTCCGCAAGAATCCATTGATATCTTCAAAGTGTTCCTTAATTCTCTTGTTCCCGAACTCAAAAACCTTGGTGGCCAATCCGTCAAGGAAATCGCGATCGTGAGAAACTAGAATCAGTGTACCATCAAACGCTTTCAGCGCATCCTTTAAGATCTCTTTTGTTTTAATATCCAAGTGGTTAGTAGGCTCATCCAGAATTAATAAATTCACAGGTTGCAGAAGTAACTTGATCATTGCCAGTCGTGTCTTTTCTCCCCCCGAAAGCATCTTCACTTTTTTATCGATGGCTCCGCCACTGAACATAAACGCGCCCAGGATATTTTTTATTTGAGTACGCACATCTCCAAACGCGATTTGATCGATGGTTTGGAAGACGGTCAAATCTTCATCGAGCAACGAAGCTTGGTTCTGCGCAAAATACCCGATCATACTATTATGGCCCAATTGAAGTTTCCCGTCATACTCTATTTCGCCCATAATGGCTTTAACGAGGGTAGATTTTCCCTCGCCATTTTTGCCGACCAATGCCACCCGCTCACCACGCGCAATTGTAATAGACGCATCTTTGAAAACGACATGGTCTCCATATTTTTTCGTAACACCTTCCATGATAACCGGATAATTTCCAGAGCGTGGGGCAGGAGGGAACTTTAGGTTCAAGGCCGATGAATCGACTTCATCTACTTCGATGATTTCGATTTTCTCTAACATCTTCACGCGTGATTGAACTTGAAGAGTCTTAGAGTAAGTACCTTTAAACCGATCAATGAATTGTTGGATGTCTGCAATCTGTTTTGCCTGATCATCAAATTGCTTTTGTTGCTGCTCGCGTCTCTCTTTCCGGAGTTGTAGGTAATGTGTATAGTTGGTTTTGTAGTCGTAAATACGCCCCATCGTCACCTCGATCGTGCGATTGGTAAGGTTGTCGACAAACATTTTATCGTGACTGATCACGATCACTGCTTTCGCACTAGTTTTTAGAAACTCCTCCAGCCACTGCACCGATTCGATATCCAAATGGTTGGTCGGCTCATCGAGCAAAATCAAATCAGGTTTTTGTAATAGAATTTTAGCCAACTCGATTCGCATACGCCAGCCACCACTAAACTCAGTGGTTGGTCTATTAAAATCACTACGAAGAAAACCGAGCCCCATCAGCGTCTTTTCCACTTCTGCATCGAAATTAATTTCTTCGATAGAATAGTATTTTTCACTGAGTTCTGATACTTGTTCAATGATTTTTGAATATTCATCAGATTCGTAATCGGTACGCGTTTCCAGTTGACTATTCAAATAATCCATCTGCTTTTTCATGGCGAGGATTTTACCAAACGCTCTAGAAGCTTCCTCGAAGACGGTGGCATTATCTTCGGTCAGCAGATGTTGAGGGAGATAAGCAATAATCGCCTCTTTGGGTGCTGTTACCTTGCCTCGTGTGGCTTTACTCACACCTGCAATAATCTTTAACAGGGTAGATTTTCCAGCTCCGTTCTTGCCCATGAGGGCAATGCGGTCGTTCTCATTAATGTTGAAGGTGATATCACTAAAAAGCGCAGAACCGTTAAATTCAACGGTCAGGTTGTCGACAGAAATCATGTATTAAAAAAATAAACCTGCCAGCCGGTTGGCAGGGCGGCAAAGATATTACTATTTCCGCATCGAAGTGGCTGGTTCAAGTTCGAAAATTGTGCATTCAAATTGAAATCAGTTTTTTGGTTATCGAAACGGCTTACCTGTAAAATTTCTGACAAAGTCAACGTGGAAAACCACGTAAAAAATACGTGGTTTTCCACGTTGCGGGGGTCGTATCGCCACTGTACATTTGAAACGAACAAATTTGAAGCGGATGAAGACAGAATTTTCGAGAGCCAGAAGTCAGACTCATACTCCAATTATTGCTATTACTTTTTTTATCATTTTTTGCAGCACCACTTTAGCTATAAAAGCCCAAAGCGTAGATATGTTAACCGGGCGCCTAGAGATGTCTATTCCACTTGGGAAACTAGAAGCTAACGATATCTCCATTCCGATCTCAGTTTATCATAGTGGTGGCAGCTTAAGAGTTCCCGAAGGAGAGGGGGATTGCGGGATGGGTTGGAATCTTTCAGCAGGTGGGGGTATCACAAGACTCTTGAAAGGGCTACCTGACGAGATGAATACAAGTTCAAAAAAGGGCTGGTTATTTGTTCATACCTCAGACAACAAAAGTAACGCGGGCCGAATTCAGGCTTTCGTTCCCTCTTCTGATGATGCTGTTGCGGGTAGCTGTGATGATGAAATCGCAGATTGGAATTTTTTAGAAGCGCACTTGGATACTGCCTACGTAAACGATACTGAACCAGATATTTTTTTGATAGAAGCACCAGGCCTATCAGCTAAGTTTGTTTTTGATGCAACCGGAACGCCACGGTTACTGTCTGCGCAAGATTTGATAATCGTTCCAAATTTTCCTAGTGGATTTACCGTGAAAACAAACAATGGCTTCGTATACAGTTTTGCCAACCAACAAGATCAATTAAAGCTTTCATCGCGGATTTCAAAGAACGGAAATAGGGTCCAAGCAGAATGTATGTATTATAAAAAGTATGGGCAGGATCAAGTAACAACTATGACACTGAAGTGGAATCTTGTTTCAATTACATCGAGTAAAACCGGCACCAGTGCAACTTTTACCTATTCGCCTACAGCCTACGAAGGAGGTGCCAAAAAGTACCACGGCTCCGATAAGTTGCACTTTCTTCTTCAGCACTACTATACCACTAGGTTGACCAATATTTCATTGAAATCCTATTCGGTGAATCTCACGTGGGCAGGTTCAATACTTAATCGAGTAGAGTTTATGGAATCGAATTCTCTCGTTTCCCGCAAGATAAATTTTGACTACGCTTCCGTTTCAAATAGTGTGTCGCAAACTAGTAAGTCATTCTTGCAAAGAATTGTCTTGGGTGCAGGCTACTGTCTCCCAAGGGAAACATATCGTTTTGAATATTCGGATGTCGATTATTTAGCGGTAAATAATGTCCCCAGTTATATTGATTGGAAAAATAATTGGCAACAAGACTACTTTGGTTACCCAAATGTTACTTCAAGTGCTAATAAAAATCTGCCAAAACTTTACTTCTATTCAGCTGCCAACAATGAAAATAGATTGAGAGTTGACGGTATTACACTTGGCTATCAATTTATTTCAGGAGACGACCGGAGTGCTTTTTCAGCGACTATTTTTGGCGCACTAAAGAAAATTGTTTACCCAACCGGTGGCGTTACAGAAATTGGCTATGAGAAGAACTTTTACTTTGATAGCTCTGTGAATTCGGAGCTCTTCGGTGGCGGTGCTAGAGTGAAAAAAATAACAACCAACGGAGGAGAGGCAGCTTTTGGCAAGACAATCGAGACTACTTCACCGTATCGATCAATCGTAAAAGAGTACGAATACAAGGATGCTTCCGGAACTGCCTCAAGTGGCCGCCTTCTTTCGCCAATTAAATTGGGCTACATACTTCATGATTCTATTAAGCAAGCTCTCGACAATATGGGCGAGCATCCAGTAGTCCTTTATTCTCGGGTAAAGGAGAAGATTAACGGCAAAGGGTATATGATTTATGAGTATAACCTTCCGGGGATGTTTCCTGAGACCGCAAACGGTGAATGGAAAGCGACCAAAACAAGAATTGCGAGAAAACCACGGGTACCCTGTTTAAATGGCGGATATCTAAGAACTGGGTTTTACCTCTACCCCTACGCACCATCATCCAACTATGAGTTTAGACGAGGCACGATTGCTCGCGTGACAACTTATTCAGAAGCGGGTACATTGATTGCTGAGCGAGTGAACACGTATACAACGTTGACAAAAAATCCTTCGATTATTAAGGGGCTACGATTTGAAAAGATGGCTGATATTTACCACTTTGGTTTGTACGAGATTTTAACAGGTCGATCGGATGTTGTTAGTCAAGAGGTGGTTAAGGAAGCCGCTCAAGAAGATCCTACGAAATGGATTCAGACGACAACTTCGTATGCCTATGGGGCGAATAATATGCTTCGTTCTGTCACTACCTCGCTTCCCAACGGCACAATAAAGTCAAAGTACCTTGCCTATGCCAAAGACTTCGCTTTCACAGCACCTGCTGACACGGCTGCGATCGCCTTAAAGGCACTTAATGATGCAAACCGTGGGAGCGAGTTGGTTGAAGAGATCAGCTATTTAACTGTGCCTGGCTCGGCTCAGACAGTAACAAACGCCAATCTCATAACTCATCGTGTCTTTGAAAATGGTCTGATCCTTCCTTACTACGTTAAAGCATCGCCTCCAGGCGCTGTAATTACTCCCGCATTTGCTAGCGGGCAAAACTTTGCTGCTGACGCTGACTATAGGCAAACACCCACGGTTACTTTCAAGGAATATGACTCTGAGGGGCGAGTGCTTACTCAGGTAGGGGATAAACGCAATTGGTCTGCTGTGCACTATGCAAAAGACATCTCTGCGCCTATCGCCTCCATTGCCAATGCTCGGGCACAGCAGTGCATTATTGAGAATTTCGAAATGCCTAGTAGTTTTGGGCTTTCTAAAAGTGATGTGAATTTCCACCAAGCATCAGGTTGGACAGGGGACAAAGCAATTGCGTTTATTAATGGCACATCGGCACTGGTTTCGTCATCTTCACCTACGGAACTGATCCAAAAGAATGGTAACAGGTACCGAGTCTCCTGTTGGTTATATGGCTTGCAAAACAAGACAGTTACATTCACTGCAAAGGTGGGCATAGCCAATGTCGTCTCAATAACACTTACCAATCCGACTGCTAACAAGTGGAACTACTTAGAGGGTGAAATGAATACATCGGCTATTTCAGCTCCCTTTTGGTTAGAAGTGAAGACTAATGCTACGTTCACCGAAAAAGTTACAATCGATGATGTTGTGTTTGTACCTTCCGCTTCTCGAGTTTCATTGCAAACGACTAGCCCGTTTAGTGGTGTCAGTTCTACCAGCGATGATCTTGGTAATTCAACGAAAGTCGTGTATGACCATAAAGGTCGCAGAACCAAAACACTTGATCGGTTTAGAAATCTAGTCGAAAAGTATGACTATGCAGTGAAAAATGAAGAGAATCCCGAACCGAATCCCTTATTCATACCTAGTACGGAGCAGTACTTTATGGGCGTTCAAGCCACGTTTACTCCCAGTAGCACAGTAGACCCCTGCGACCCATCGAGTACCTTCTCTTGGCAAGTTGATGGCATTGGTCAAAGCAGTGGAGCAAATAATACGTTGTATTTTACTTTTACAACTGCGGGAGTACACAATATAAAGTTAACGGTGACAAACTCAGCCGGGATTTCGCGCAGCCATACCGAAACGGTTTGTGTACAGTATAGTTTTAGCAATACCTATTCAGTTATCACGTTTGATCAAAATGGCAACCCCCGTAGTTCTTATACGTGTGCGGAACCTAACGTGCAAATTTTTCCAGAATTGGTAGGTCCTCCGTTGCCGGCAGGATGTATTCTTAAAGTAGAATGGACTGAGCAAGTAAATGCGACAGCCACGACAACCGTTACAACTTTCATTGCTAATTATTATATTGATTGCTCTGCTTACAAGGAGTGCTTGTTTCCGAGTACCGATGGAGCTGTGGGAACAGCAAGCGCTTCCGTTACTTATATTCACTTAGAAGTTTGCCCTTAAATGACTGCCTATGAAATTGTTAACTATCGTTTTGGTACTCGTGTTTTTCGGCAGCTCGCTTGCAGCTCAAAATTTGACTACGGCAGATCTTACTTGGGAGGCTGATCAAACTACTGACCTACAGACAAACGAAGCCAAGCCTTACCAAGGAACATTTAAAACCAAAGGCAATCAATCCTTTGAATGGCTACAGAAAAAAGGGCAACTTTCTACACATTATACAGTTGTTTCGGTAGAGGGAAGTTGGGAAAATGTAGCCCAGTCAGGGACGGCAACCTTTGCGCTGGAGCGCAATGGCAAGAATCTTCGCGCCAGGTTTGAGCGAAATTTATCAGGGTTGTTCATCACACTGATTTATCCCAACTCAGGTGGCGAAGCGCGGTTACAGTTTCGAATAAAATCGGTGAGTGCATTATAAATCGTTGGCAATGAAACACCTCTATACCCAAGTGAATCTCGATTTTGTTAGAGTCATTATGTTGGCTTTTGTGCTCACTCTTACTTCTCAGTCTGGTATCGCCCAAAATCATTACTACTACAACTTCACTGTTACGGGGCCTACTACCGTCTGTGCCGGTGTAACCTATACCTACACGTCCTCAATAGGTGACCCCAATTGGTCGGTCACAGACGGAGTTATCGTAGGCGGAGGAGGGGCATCGGTAAATGTTCAATGGCCAAACGGTTTTGGTTCGATTTCCGCAAGTTGGGAAGGCCAAGACGGAGGAGAGTGCTGGTATGAACCCGATATCGTCCCACCGACATTACTATGTAACCCAACCAATTACTACCATTACACGTCTAACGTTTTAGGTGCTAGCACCGGTATCACAGGGTTTTGGGTGTCTTCGACAAATTATTGTATCGGAGGACCGGGGGGTAATTTTTATTTAAGTGGCTCCCAGTCGGGCGTAGCTTATCAATTGATGGTCAATGGTGTCGCTAGTGGTTCACCAGTAAGTGGTACCGGAGGACAGCTAACGTGGAGTAACCTGACAACCACGGGGCAGTACACTGTAATGGCTACTCGTAGCGGTTGCTCCAATGCAATTCAGATCGGTAATTCCGCAAATATTTTCGCTGACGTTGCCAGCGGCACATTAAACGGATCGGCATATTCCTGCCAAACCCCACTTTCAGGATCTCTGACTCTTACGGGCTACAGCGGAACGATCGTCAGGTGGGAGAAAAAAGAGGGAAGCACCTGGGTGGATATTCCTTTCACTGGATCAACCTTTAACTATACAAACGCAACGATCACAGCGGACTACCGGGTACTTATTTCTAATAGTTGCGGGATGAATTACTCAACTACAGCAACAGTCATGGTTTCACCAGCCTCAGCGGCAGGTTTTATTTCAGGAGCGGCTTCCTCTTATTGTGGGTCTGCCAATGGTTCCCTCACCCTGAATAGTTATCTAGATTACATCGTGTATTGGGAGTTTTGGAGATTGGAGACTGGTTCGGGGTGGGAGCAAGTTGATTCGCACTCACCTTCTTTTCCAATTGGCTTTACAGAAAACACGCAAGTTCGTGCGGTCGTAAGAAGTGGAGCATGTGCGCCAGTTACCTCAGCACCCGTTACACTTTTTGTTTATCCTACGCCCGTTGGAGGAACACTTGCGAGTGCCTCTTTTTGTGGTTCGGCCTCTGGCGCGTTGCCACTGACTGGTTATGTTGGCGAAGTACAAAGATGGGAGCAAAATAATGGTGGGGGATGGATAAATATCGCAAATGTAGGAACAACATTTTCGTATAGTAATGTAGCAGTTACCACTCAATATCGTGCGTTGGTGGGGAGTGGCACGTGTACACCAGTTTACTCAACAATTGCCACAATAGCCGTTTCGCCCGTGACGGTCGGAGGTAATATAGCTGGAGGTGGCACTTTCTGTGCCACCGCGAGTGGCTCGCTTACACTCAATGGCCATGTTGGATCAGTTCTAAGGTGGGAATACTTCGATGGAAACGGATGGCTTACCATCAACAACATCACGAGTTCGTTATCGTATTCGGGCGTAACCACATCAAGGCAGTACCGAGCAGTTGTAAAAAGCGGTATTTGCAACCAAGCTTATTCAGCCATCGCTACAATTACTATAGACCCCGCTACACAAGGGGGAGTGTTAGCACCCACAGACGGTGGTAGGTACGTATATGCTGCAAACGCAAGCGGACCACTTACTCTCTCTAGCCCACATACAGTAGTGCGATGGGAGAAGAATACTGGCGCGGGCTGGGTGGCCATTGCCAATACAACATCAGCGTATAATTACTCCGTCAGTCAAAGTACGTCCTTTAGGGCAATTACAAAAAGTGGCGTATGTCCAGAGGCTACATCTACTCAGTATGATGTGTACCTATTTCCAATACCAACAATTAGCCCGTCTACTACCCAAATAATTCAACTAGGAACAAGCTTTTTACTTTCAGTGAATTCTACTTATTTTTTCTACCAGTGGTATAAAGACAGCAACCCTATTGCGGGCGCTAACTCTCAACAATATACGGCTACTGAACCCGGCAATTATTTTGTGCAAGTACGCGGATCTGCTACGGCTCCTCTTTTTAATTCGTCCCCAACACTTATAAAAAGCGTAGTCGGCTATTATGAAAAAACACTTAACGCAGTAAGTCAAACAGCCGTACTTACAGAAGGAATTGCTGAAAACGCCTCGCTTTATTCCTTGGCTCAAAATCAAGTGATACAAACGATCAGTTACCAAGATGGGCTTGGTCGCAATTTTCAAACCATTGGCATTGGCCAGAGCCCACAAGGTGGTGATTTGATTTCTGTAGAAGCTCATAGTAAGCAGGGATTAATCGACTCCACTTTTTTGCCCTACGCTACCAGTACCAGAAGTGGATTATATCGACCCAATGCCATTCGCGGAAATGGCAGCCATACCAGCTATGCAACCAGTGAGCAATATCAGTTTTACCAAGGCACTTCTAAAGTGGTGAAAGACACCTACCCTTATGCGCGCACGCTGTATGCCAATGACCCTACCATGCGCGTAACTGAGCAAGGAGCGCCCGGACTAGATTGGCAACCAGGTAGTACGCATACAGTGCGAAGCGTTACTGCATTAAACAATGTTACCTACCGTGTGCGCTACTGGAAACCGGATGGTACTACTAATTCTAACTACCCCGACAATTCTGTAATGGTGACCATTGGCACAGATGAGAATAACAATAAAGTGAGAACTTACACCAATGCCTTGGGGCAAACGGTATTGAAGCAAGTCCAAATGGACGAAACCCTGGAAGGTGTGAGCACGCCTTGGCTAGAGACCTATTATATCTACGATCAATTGGGTAGGCTAAAGTACATTGTGCCACCCAAGGCCATGAAAGTATTGGGCACCGGTGCTACGCTAGATGCAAAGGCTGCTTCAGTAAACGAACTCGTTCATGTCTTCAGCTATGACCCACTAGGTAGGCTGGTAGAGAAGAAGGTACCTGGTGCGGCCTGGCAGTATATTGTTTATGACAAACTTGACAGGCCGGTGCTTACCCAGGATGGAAATTTGTTTGCCACAAAAAAGTGGCGATTTGTAAAATACGATATCTACAACCGGGTGGTATACACTGGTATTTATACTAACACCACACAAACAACCAGACTTGCAGTGCAAGGTCTGGCAGATGCGAGTATTCCCTTTTACGAAACCGAGCAAGCATCGGCTACCCATGGCTATAGCAATGTTGCTTTCCCCATAACGAGCATTGTTTCCAACGTTAACGTTGCCAATGTAATATTGAGTGTTAATTATTATGATCATTATAATTTTGATCGCGATGTTTCGGGTATCGATGACTACACCTACGATGCGACTCATCTTGCTGGGCAAGCGGCTGCGCGCTCATTTGCCACACGCGGCAAGGCCACGGGTAGTAAGCGAGTATTATTGAACACTTCAGGCGCGGCTACCACTAACTGGATTATCAACGCGGTGTTTTATGACAAATACGATCGTCCAATACAAACCCAAACCAATAATCATTTGCACACAGCCTGGACAGCGGCCACATTAGACAAGAATACAGTTGTATATGATTTTGTCAAGACCCTAAAATCGAAAACTACTCACTTCCAAAATGCCACCACTTCGGTAGTGCTGGACGACCGCAACGAGTATGACCCAACCGGACGCGTGCTTCGCACCTACCGAAAAATCAATGGCGGAGCAGAACAACTCCTGGTGCAGTATGAATACAATGCACTAGGGCAGGTGGTGGACAAAAAATTGCACGAAAAAATTGCAGGTAGTCAGACTTTTTTGCAAAGCATAGATATGCGCTACAACATCAGGGGCTGGCTAAAGTCGATCAATAATTCTCAATTGACAGTTGACAATGTGAACAACACCAACGATGAAGCGGACGACTACTTTGGCATGGAACTTATCTACAACACCGCAGAAGCCGGTATGGGCAACACCCAATACTACAATGGCAACATCTCCGCCACCAAGTGGAAAGCCGCAGGTGGCGCCATAGGCGCAGCAGACCAGCGCAGTTATAAATATCTATACGATAAGAGCGACCGCCTCAAAACGGCTACCTTCCAGGCAAACAATGGTGTGACGTGGCTAAAAGAAGCAGGCACGTTGAACGAGGCCGTCACCTACGACCATAATGGAAACATAAAAACATTGACACGCGCCAGAAATCTCCGTGGCCTTACCGGCCTCACAGTAACCAGCGCGCCCGAAACTTTTGATAACCTTACTTACACCTATGCCAGCAACCGTAATAGGCTGACCAAGCTAGAAGATGCCGCAACAGTTGCAGGTGGCTTTGCCAATGGCGTAAACACCGCCACCGAATATCTGTACAATACCGATGGCAGCCTGACGAAAGATGATAACAAAGGCATCAGCAGCATCACCTACAATATGCTGGGCAAGCCACAGGTAATCACCTTCAGCGGCACACCTACCAAAACAATCACCTACACCTACGATGCAGCCGGCACCAAACTAAAGATGACCACCTTGGTGAATAGTGTGACCACTAACACCGACTATGTTGGCGGTTTTGTTTATACCAACAATGCGTTGAGTTTCTTCACCTCGCCCGAAGGGCGCGTGGTAAAGAAGGGAAGTACCTTTGAATATGAATACGCCATCACCGATCATCAAGGAAACACCAGGGTGTTGTTTACGAGTGCACCTCAGGCAGCTCAACCCACTGCCTCAAACATGGAGGCAGGTACAAACCCTAATTTTCAAAACTATAATAACATGGTAGGGTTCGATCTGTTTGACCACACCGATGCTGGCACCGTATACCAATATTCACAGAAGCTGACGGGTGGCAACAATGCCCAAGTGGGTCTTGCAAAAACCTACAATGTAATGGCGGGCGACAAAGTGAAGATTGAACTCTTTGCCAAGTATTTTAATCCACAAAGCACCAGCAGCAATTTGACTGGTTTTGCCACCACCCTTGCCAGCGCTTTTGGCGTGAGTGCGGCCAGCACAGGCGAAGCACTGAAGGCCTACAACGGATTGAACAACTATGGCGGTCTGGTGGCCGCGGGCACAGCCCATAACGACAACGGCTTTCCTAAACTTTTTGTAAACATCTTGCTGTTCGATAAAAACTACGTGCTGATTGATGCCGCCTGGCAGCAGATAGATGGCGGAGAGCAGCCCGTGGGCAACGGTACCAAACTGCCGCATGATTACATGAGTGCAGAGCTCACTGCCCGAGAACCCGGCTTTGCCTATGTGTATTTCTCCAACGAAAGTGCTACCTTGGTAGAAGGTTATTTTGACGATGTGACCATGACCTATACACCCAGCAATGTGTTGCAGTACAACGAGTACTACCCGTACAATATGAACACGGCCAACTCGTGGACGCGAGAGAACGTGACAACGAATAATTTCCTCGCCAATGGAGGCACGGAGTTGAACAACACTTCTGCACTTTATGATTTAGAGTATAGAAACTATGACCCCGTACTTGGGCGAATGAACGGAGTAGACCCAATGGCCACTAAGTACGCAAGCCTTACGCCTTATAATTTTAGTTTCAATGACCCCGTTAGTTTTACAGATGTGAATGGTGCAGACCCTACTGCCGGGAGCTTAGCTTATGAATTGTCTATTGTTATGTCCGGTGGTGGCAGCATAGGCGCGTGGGATCGCACGCAAGCAATAGACTATACTGGCTGGGGTTGGAATGCAAACCCCGGTGGCTACGGCATCACAGGGTATGACGGTAGTTATAGTTTGAGTGGGATTATATCTAGCTACAACCCCAATTATGGAGGGCCGGTCACTTACACTAACAATATAGGGCAAATTCAACACGCTTTTCCAACCACATTATCTTGGGCTTATAACCATCAGCAGGGCACACCCGCTGCTTCACTCACTATTGGATCTGGTATAGGGTTACCCAGCGGAGTGTGGACACCCGGCACAGGCTTTATTGCCTCTGAGAAATTTCTACCAATGATCAGAGAACTTGGTCATCTTAACCTTGCTAATTATAATCGAAACCGGACGCAAGGGCGGCCATTTGAAATCAAGTTTGGTGAACGAATAGTTGATGATGGATGGGGCGTTTACATAAGGGTCGGTTACAAGGGTAATGGGAGCGATTTACGATGGGTTCAGACGGTTCAGAGCAATTCTTCTGCAAATGGTGAACCTTACCAGTTCGTTGATCCATATCCTAATGATGACGATTTGCCTTTTTATTATACAAATGACGAAGAGCAACAAAGAAGGGGTATGAACGGGTACACAACTTCATTTTTTGATGGGCCTTGGAGATACAGTAATTCTTCACAGACCACTTGGATGGCTGAACTCTCTCTAGTGGGGGCCAGGGATGGGCAATATTATCCCATTGGTACAATAAGTTATGGTTTCCAAATACATGGAGGGACACTCACGTTGATATCTCCTAGATACGTAGTGCCCTCTAGTTTTCATTTGAATTCATTTGCGGGACCAAAATAATCGATATGAGATTTTTTTTAGTAGTTCTAGGTTTCAATCTGATTTTCTGGCAATGCAAAAGTCAGAATCAAAGCCAAACACTTACCAAAATTGACTTTGTGTCTGTGGAGCATATTGGTGTGGACAATAAGCCAATAAAATTCATTATTGCATGCCAAGACATTAGCTCCGACAGCTTATTTTACTATAACTCAATACTTAAAGTGGATAAAGATATTTTTGAATTGACCTATTCGTACACACAGAAACTCAACACGCATATCCAAAAAGTTAGCAGAAATGATTTTGGTGTTTTTAGGATAATCTTGTGCAAGGATGGTGTTAGGGAAAAATATTTGATTCCTTCAAGGCAAGATGCAGTTGAGTATTTTGGGAAATTAAAAAATGAATTGGACAAGGAAGTGAGAGCAGATAAATTGGTAAGAGAATTTGAGAACACGCTAAATAGGCTCTCTAACTAAATTTCTCTAACACACAACTGGTAGTGTACTCAAAAGTATGATAGAATAGGTTCTTTGAAATTTTAGATGAGCACCGCCAACTTTGCGAAGCAGAAGATAAGCATCCCGCAGATAACGGAGAAGGAAGCAGGCTACATGTTTGTGTATTTGAGTTATGAAAGGAAAATACAGGAAAATGAAATTGATTGAAGTTCTGTTTTATCACATTTACAAGAGTTACTATAAAGGGGGTAAATACCGTAATGATGTTCCTCATCTTACAGCCTTTGGTATAGTTGCGTGTTCGATTATTATCATTTTTATTACTGGCTTTTTAACTTTTTTGCGACTCTTTACTGACCGGTTGTTCAGCTACGGATTGGTTATCTCATTATTTGTCGTTTTGACAGTTGTGTTATTTTATTTTCTATTATATAATTCAAAGTATAAACGCATTTATACTGAAATAAAGGGTTCTAAGTGGGATACGTTTTTTTTTAAGATATTATCGTGGTCTGTTTTGGCAGTAGCTTTTGTTGTTGCCTGCTTGTATGCTTATATCTTCAATCGATAATTTCTAACCCTTTGTTGATGTTGGTCAAAAACTTTTGATTATTGTTGGTCTCCGACCAACAATCTTATTCTTCAATATCCTATTTTTGATAGAAGTGGAAAGCCCACACCCCGATTGCATGTGTGTCGGACTGCGCGCATCGGGGGAGGACTTGCAACGGATAGCCCGCGAGCCGCCCAAGATACTTTACTTTCTACCCTTCCATGAAACCGCAATAGGCTGACCAAACTAGAAGATGCCGCAACTACCGTAGGCGGTTTTGCCAATGGCGTAAACACCACCACAGAATATCAGTACAATACGGATGGCAGCTTGACGAAAGATGATAACAAAGGCATCAGCAGCATCACCTACAATATGCTGGGCAAGCCACAGGTAATCACCTTCAGCGGCACGCCTACCAAAACAATCACCTACACCTACGATGCAGCCGGCACCAAATTGAAAATGACCACCTTGGTGAATAGCGTGACCACTAACACCGACTATGTAGGGGGTTTTGTTTATACCAACAATGCGTTGAGTTTCTTCAGCAGCCCAGAGGGGCGCGTGGTAAAGAAGGGAAGTACCTTTGAATATGAATACGCGATAACGGATCATCAAGGAAACACCAGGGTGTTGTTTACCAGTGCACCGCAGGCCGCCCAAGCCACGGCTGCTAACATGGAGGCGGGTACAAACCCTAATTTTCAAAACTATAATAATAGGGTAGGGTTCGATCTGTTTGACCACACCGATGCAGGCACCGTATATCAATATTCACAGAAGCTGACAGGTGGCAACAATGCCCAGGTGGGTCTTGCAAAAACCTACAACGTGATGGCGGGTGACAAAGTGAAGATTGAACTTTTTGCCAAGTATTTTAATCCACAAAGCACCAGCAGCAATTTGACTGGTTTTGCCACCGCCCTTGCCAGTGCTTTTGGCGTGAGTGCGGCCAGCACGGGAGAATCGTTGAAAGCCTACAATGGGCTGAATAACTATGGCGGTCTGGTGGCCGCGGGCACAGCCCATAACGACAACGGCTTTCCTAAACTTTTTGTAAACATCTTGCTGTTCGATAAAAACTATGTGCTGATCGATGCCGCCTGGCAGCAGATAGATGGGGGCGAGCAGCCCCTGGGCAATGGCACCAAACTGCCGCACGATTACTTGAGTGCAGAGCTCACTGCCCGAGAACCCGGCTTTGCCTATGTGTATTTCTCCAACGAAAGCGCTACCTTGGTAGAAGGATATGAAGCCTGCCCGCCATTGGCGGGATGATGTGACCATGACCTATACGCCCGGCAATGTGTTGCAGTACAACGAGTACTACCCGTTCAATATGAACACCGCTAATTCGTGGACGCGTGAGAACGTGACAACGAATAATTTTTTGGGCAATGGCGGAACAGAGTTGAACAGCACTTCTGCACTTTATGATTTAGAGTACAGAAACTATGACCCCGTACTGGGCCGCATGAATGGTGTTGACCCCATGGCCACGAAGTACGCAGGTCTTACCCCGTATAATTTTAGTTTCAATGACCCTGTTAGCTTTACAGATGTGAATGGCGCAGACCCTACTGCCGGGAGCTTGGCTTATGAATTGTCTATTGTTATGTCCGGTGGTGGCAGCATAGGCGCATGGGATCGCACGCAAGCAATAGACTATACTGGCTGGGGCTGGAATGCAAACCCCGGTGGCTATGGCACTTCAGGGTATACAGGTGGGTATAGTTTGAGTGGGATTATATCTAGCTACAACCCCAATTATGGAGGGCCGGTCAGTTACACTAACAATATAGGGCAAATTCAGCACGCTTTTCCAACCACGTTATCTTGGGCTTATAACCATCAGCAGGGTACGCCCGCTGCTTCACTCACTATTGGATCTGGTATAGGGTTACCCAGTGGAGTGTGGACACCCGGCACAGGCTTTATTGCCTCTGAGAAGTTTCTACCAATGATCAGAGCACTTGGTCATCTTAACCTCGCTAATTATAATCGAAACGAAATCCAAAGACTTAAAAGCCTATCTGCGTGTACGACATGCCCTCCTGATCCACGACCAAGTACAATTTGGAATATCGATTTTGGTGTAATGGGTGGGTTTAACTTGTTTAACATTGTCAAGGCCGAAATTGTACTTTTTGCGGTCGAGGGTTGGACAAATGATCCCAATGACAAGATGGATGGAAAAGCTAACTTATCAAATTCATTTTCATTAGGGGCAAAGTTGTTTAAACAGCCACTGTCAGTGGGCTTTGATGTCGGGATCTCACAAAAAATAGACAAGTCAGCTGGAAATTATTATTCGTCTGGCTTCAATAAAACTTTGTCAGGTAATTTTCTCGGCATTAATTTTGGCGGTACTTATGATAGGAGTGGTCAATTAAAATCAACCGACCTAAGTAGCTCGTGGTCGATTAGTCTGGGGATAATAAGAATAACGGCCAAAACCCCAATGAAATGATTTTTTTAAGGCTAAAACATTGGCAGTATTCTGGTTTGTGGATAATTCCACAAATTCTAATTCAAGTCATTCCGACTAAAATTGAGTTTTGGTTTGTACTTATTTTTACGCTGCTTAATTGTTGCCTGTTACTCGGTTGGATTTGGGCAGTCAGTTTCTTATTGGGTTTAAGTCGAAAGTCTTTCGCAAGAACTATATTCTCAATTTGCTTTGGAGTCGCAATGTTGTACTTGCCCTATTTTTTAATATCAAATGTGAGTTACAATCTTTCTCAAATTGGAATTGGTTGGATGCTGGAAGACTGGATTCAATTCTCAATACATATAGTTTTTATTGCAGCCTTATTGTACTGTGTATTTTTCAGTGCAATGATTATTCAAATTAGTCAAGTCGGATCAACAGTTGATCTTGGAAAACTTATTGGCATAGCACTATGTATTTTAGTTTTTCCAATTGGCATATGGCTTATTCAAGGGCGCGTGAACAAGCTAGCGGCAGAGCCACAAGACCGATGAGTATTGTGCCCGGACTAGGGCCTTCACGATGATAAACTATTAAACTTTTCTATGATTCTTTTTGACTATATTTATTATCGTGTCTATAGATTTTATTTCGAGTTCAATGAAAGCTCTCCGTGGGTTTTTTCAGTTGCCGCTCTATCTTTTTCAATGTTGTTTGTTTTTGATTCGATCCATATTCTGCTGAAAGGGATTTTGGATAGTACATTTAAAATTAAGGTAACTGGTGGTTATTGGATTTTGGGAGTGATCTTATTTTTTAATATCATTCGCTATACGTGGATTAAACCTTATGCAAGATTGGAACAGAAATGGGGAGAAAATAAGGGAGATTTAAAAGAAGCGATTAAGGGATGGCTCGTACTTTTTTATTTGTTAGGTTCGTTAATATCTGCGTTGTATTTAACTGGTTTTTTCAAAAAGTAGATGGGCGCAGCCCTTGGTGGTTTTTAGATGGGTTCAAGCATCCCGAGTTGATGAATGTTTCTACTCCAAATATGAGTGCTACCGTTGCCGGAAATTACTTGGGAACGGTAATGGCTGGTACAGAGGGAGCGCTGTGGATAGAATCCAAAATTGCGCAGGGTACTTTCTATACATCCGAAGCTACAGAGAGGGCTTTGGCGGGAAATGGAAAAAATTTAGTTGGAAAAGGAGGTCGATATTTGGGTTACGCAGGAGCTGTTTATGGAGGGCTTGAGACTTATTATTCTACTGGTAAATTTTCCGAAGGTGATTTAACGAAGTTCGTTATCGGCTTTGGAACAGCCTCTGCTGGTGCATTCGGTGGATTTTATGGGGCACTAGACTTAGGGGTGGCAATATGGACTGGTACTTCAATAACAGATAGAGTTGGAGCTGGTGTTGACTATTCGTATGGTATGTCTAAAAAATTTGCTAAATGAAACCTAAGTTTTTCTTTGACTATGTATTCTATCGTGTTGCTGATTTGTACATGAGATGGAAGTATGGTGGTGGTGGAATCGACACAGGAGTAATCTCTGTGGCAGGAACTCAAAGTCTTACTTTGATTATTCCTATGGTGGTGCTTTCAAGAATATTGTTTAATCGGCAGGAAATGATGCCTTACTCAAAGGTGATAGCGGGAGTTGGTGTAGGTTTGTTTACGATATTTTACATTTGGAACACAATACGTTATAATCGAGATCGGTACGAATTGCTTAAAGAATATTGGAAGGACGAACCAATCAATCAACGAAGAAATAGGGGCATGATGGTAGTGGTGGTTGTATTCTTTCCTATTCTTCTTTTTTTGTTAGGGGGCTACTATTTCTAAGTTTTTTAACCCTTTGTTGACGATGGTCAAGATTTTTTTTTTGTTGGTCTCCGACCAACAATCCCTCCGTTTGCGCGCGCCAATAGAAGGCCAATAATTACTAAAGACCAACAAAAAAATGTCGTTTAAAGACGCCCTAGTGAACAACTCTTTCTAATTGAATTATTAAGGAAACTCATTATTCGATTTCATACTTTTACTATGTGAAAAGTGTACTGCTTTCGATATTCTTTTTGTTATCCTTCCAAGCTGGATTTTCGCAATCCATCAATGATAGTTTGCGCTTGCCAACGAAGCGAATAGATAACATAACAATACAACTCGATTCGGCAAACGGCAAGCTTTCAGTTAATTTAGATAGCCTTCAACTTCCTGGCGATAGCACAGTTCGTGCATCCTACCAAAAAGTCGATTCCATCCGTTCAAATTTCCAGTCGAAAGCAGACAGCCTGCAAAGCGCTTTTCAAAAACCAATTAATCAACTCAACGAAACCAGAGGATCACTTCAAAGGAAAATCGATAGTCTTCAAGCCATGAAGTTCCCGACTGTTGGGTTAATCAAAGAGTTAGATAGTGTAAAAAATCTAAGTGCCCAAAAGATGGGTGAGATGAAAAGCGAAATAGAAAAGCTGAAGAGCAAGGCCACGGATGGTCTAAACTCGTTAGATCTTCCACCAGAGGTGAAAGAGCATACTGACAAACTGCGACATTCGTTGGGTACCTATCAAATTCCAACCACAAATGGAATCATCCCAAACATTGGTAGTGGATCGGGCGGCTTGCCGGGTGTTAATTTGCCTGGCGGAGTCAACGCACCAACGCTAGGTGGTACGAATCTCCCTAACACAAATGCACCTGCCTTGCCCGGACTTGGCTCGATAAACGATATCACGAAGGGAACAACGGAGATCACCGACTTGACCAAAGAAGCTGGCGGCTATGCTACGGATATCCAACAGCTGTCGAAAGGAGATATAGCCGATGCGAAAAATTTGGAGAAGAAAGCAACAGACGAATTGAAAAATGTGGAAGGCTTGAAAGAAATTGATGGAAAAAAAGGAGAGTTAGAGAAATACAAAAGTCAGTTGGCCAACCCAGATTCAATCGCTCTCTCAATGGCTAAAGAAGAAGCCAAAGAAATGGTGATGAAAGAAGCGACCAATCACTTTGCCGGCAAAGAAGATATCTTGAAGGGCTCGATGGACAAGATGACCAGCCTAAAAAGCAAATACAGCGAAGTAAAGAGTTTGGCGGACTTACCAAAGCGTTTGCCCAATCCGTTGAAAGGCAAACCTCTTCGCGAACGATTGGTGCCAGCATTAACACTTCAGATCATGACTCAGAAAAATGTGCTACTGGATCTAAATCCGTCCATAGCTTACCGCATCTCACCACGATTTAAATCCGGCATTGGTTGGGTAGAGCGTATTACTTTTGATGATTGGAAGCCTACCATTCCCGAGCGTGTTTTTGGGTTACGCAACTATACCGAATTTCTATTACCGAGAGGATTTCAAGCACGTGCCGATATCGAATGGCTCAACGCCATACTTCCACCCCTGATTATCAATACCGGTGATTTAGGAAAGCGAGATTGGGAGTGGAGTGCACTGATTGGTTTGAAGAAGGATTTCAAAATATCAAAAACGATAACAGGCAACGTGCAGACCATGTACCGCCTTTGGAGCGACAAAGACAAAGTGCCATTTCCCGATCGATTGAATATCCGGATAGGGTTTGAGTTTCCGATGAAAAGTAGATTGAAAAATAAACAGTAATTCTGTCTGCTATCGTATTGTTGTTTTGCAAAAAGGCATTTATCCTGCTCTTTTAAATTTGAACAAACCCCACGATTCATTCACTGCCCAACACTAAAATGGGGACTTCCTCGTGGTTTACCAGATCTTCAGCCACGCTGTGTGAAAGAATAAATCCCGTTTTATCATATTTCGTAATCGCGATCATCTCGGCATTTGTCTTTTCCAAAAATTGATGAACGCCCCATTCTTCATCGTTTACTTCAATACTACTTTGGGTAGTCGATAAGTCTGGGTAGGGTAGTGTCAGTTCTTTTACCACTTTGTCGATTAACGCCTGATCTCCCGGTCTTTCTATGAAATTGATAACGAGAATATGTACAGTGGCTTTCCACAACCTGGCAAGGCCGGCTACCATGTCAAATGCGTCAAGCACATTGCCTTGAAGGGTAGTGGCGAAAACGATACCTTTCACCGAAAACGATTTTGTTGGCAAGTTCTTAATAACCAGTACGGGAACGGAAGATTTGCGAACGACCCGTTGAGTATTGCTTCCAATTACCAACTCCCGAATTCCAGTTGCACCATGGGAGCCCATTACGACAAAGTCAATGTTCAAAGGTTTGATGTACTGTTCGATTTGTTCATTCCCTTTATCAAAAACCAAGAGGGGAGTAGCCATGACACCTGCTTTGGAGGCCGCAACTACTAACGCATTGAGCTGGTCTTGCGCGTGCCCCTTCTGCACATTGTTGCCTTTCACCTTAGCAATGTTCGGCACATGAAGGGATTCATCGGGACTGGGCATGATGTGTAAAAAATGAATGCTCGCCTTAACCTGCGAAGCGATTTGCAATGCGACTGTAGTGGCGTTTTGAGCGCATTCAGAAAAATCCGTTGGCACTAAAATGTTTTTCATAAAGTAACTGAGTTACTGGTGAGTATTACTTTTTCTATTTTATGGTGTATGTCCAAACCGGGCACTTTACATGATTGACAACACTTTCGGTAATGCTGCCGGAAACAAAGTGGGAAAGTCCCTTGCGGCCATGGGTGGCCATGGCTAACATATCGGCCTTCACTTCATTTGTAAATGCTATGATTCCGTCCGGCTCATAGCGGTCATTGCGAATATTTAGGGTATAGTTGCGAAACTTAAAATGTGATGCATACTCTTTTAGCTCATTGTCACGCACAAAGTTGAAAGGTGTATTTAAGAACAGGATATGCAATTTGGCTTTGAAGAATGCTTGCACGACCATCAGGTTCTTGATAAAATCGGTTTGATTTACTTCTAAAGAGGTTGGGAATACGATATTCTTAATCTTTGAAACAGGAATAGCTTTGCGAATAGCGAATACAGGGACTTTTGAGAATCGAACGATCTTCTCAGTATTGGATCCAACAAAAAACTCTTGCAGCCCGGAGGCCCCATGGGTTCCCATGACGACCAAATCCGGCTTCTTCTCTTCTATGAAGTCGCGGATCATCATAGAGGCAGGTCCGTGAACGACAAAAAATTTAACTTTTTTATACCCCTTACCAAATTTCTGCTGCAATCTGTCAAAGCTCTTCTTGGCATCTTTTTCCAATTCCTTGCTCATCCCCAGGTTAAATGCATAAGTGGGCATTCCAAACGAGGCTTCATACGCTATTGGTATATCAATCACCTTTACTACCAATACAGATCCCTTGCTTTTTATTGCAAGGTCAATGGCGAATTTGAAGGCCTCAATGGCGGGCTCAGAGAAATCGCATGGCACTATTATCTTTTTCATATCGTGGTTTGGGTAATGGAGTTAACGGTTCGATCAAATTAAAGGTGAAGTTACAACTTCTTTATTGCATTTCTTAAACTTTTGTAGTTGCTGCTTATTTCTGTCTTGATATCATCATAGGCTGCGGCTGGCAAGGCTTTTAACTTCTTTGCTTTCTTTCGAAAAGATTCGATAGACTTTCTCACGATATCCATTTCCGACCGGAAGCCTTCTTTGATTTCAAACTTCTTGATGCCAAATTTCAAGCGTAGGATCTCTAGTTTGAGCAAGAATTTTTCGATCTCATGACCAAAATAGCCCTTCACTTCCATTTTATACAGCAACGATTTGATTTCCTCCTCCAGGGCAATGGTGGCAGCGATCAGTGTCTTTATCTGCGAATCAAATGACTCCTTTGATTGCACCTTGCCGACTTGAAGTTGTAACTCCACCGCCTCAAATTTCATTTTCAGTACCAGTGGAATCGGTTGATCCAAAGCAGACTGAACAGATTTTTTCAAGTTGCTTATACCCCTGACGAATTCCTTTTTTACCTCTTCCAATTTTTCTTTGGCTTCTGATTTGCCCAGCGATAGTTGAAGAGCCAGTTCATCAATCTCTTGCTGCGCTAGCAGTAATCCTTCCGCCATTTTTTCCAGAAGGGGTGTTTTGATTTTAGTTTCGTTGGTTTCCATAAACAATGTCATTTGATTTGATACCGTGATTCGTCAATCACAAAACTCAACACGGGTAATTTGGATTGAAATAGTACGCTTTCTGTCACGCCTACCAAATAGCCGGCCTTCTGTTTTTTAAGATGCGTTGCCATTGCAATTATTTGTGCGTTCCGTTTTTTTGCACAACTCAGTATTCCTTCGGCTTTCTCTTCACTATTTTGAATGACATGATGAAACTTGACTCGCTTTTGAACAATCGTGAATTGCTTCATTCTTTCTTCCATGGTAGTATCATCAATGAAATGCCCTGCCGTGTTTACATAGGCTAAATCGATGTTTGCACCCACATCGCTGGCAAGGTTTTTAATAGTATTTATCATTGGGCGTACATCTTCATCAAAGTTTGAGGCAAATAGAATTTTTTTAATTGCACCAAAAGTGTAATTCTTCTTAACGCCTAAGACAGGGCTGTGCGCCATTCGAATCACTTTCTGCGCGGTCGAGCCAATGTACTTGAGCTCGGTATCTCCGGCTCCATGAACTCCCATTACGATTAAATCTATTTTGTTCTTTTTTGCGAATAGTACAATTTGTTCAAAGGGCACCCCACCGTAAACATGTGTAAATACGTTACGATCTTTAAAAACTGCCTGTTTGGAAAATTTCTCCAACTTTATTCTCGCATCTACCAGCGCCACTTCCAATGCTGGATAACTTTGTTGTGTTGAAACGGCTAATTTGTGCCACCCTACGGGAATTTTGGCCAGATGCAGGAGATGAATGTTACCACCTGTTTTTCGAGCAATTGTCACTGCTGCTTTGGCTGCGCTGGAGGAGTAAAGCGAAAAGTCGATGGGAACAAGAATGTTTTTCATGGTTATTTTATTTAAATAGTTTTGACTTCATTGCGACCTGTTTTGTTGACTCTTTTGCTATGTCTAAGTTAACCTCTTCTGTCGAGCTGAGAAACCTCGGTCATCATTTGTCCGCATGATTTTCATCATCTGCTTTCGCGGTCTTATATTGCAGAAATAGGACAAGAATCTGTCTTACATTTGATCTTGGTCATGTGAAAGCATCAGATTATTCTATTATCTTTCTTAAGTGATCAGGCCTCATGTTGGTTTTCGAAATCATGAAGAAGTTAAGTTCTTACGCTAACAAACGCTTTAAAGCCCTCACCGATAGCTTACATAGTTATCATCAAATTGATGACCCCGAGGTGCTTCATTCTTTAAGGGTTGAACTGAAGAAAATCAAATCAATTCTCAATCTATTGCAATACGGGTTACCAAATTTTAGAGGCCATAAACATTATATTCCATTTCGAACCATTTTTAGAAGAGCCGGAGAGATTCGTCAACCAGAAGTTATTTACAAGCTGCTTTTACAAAATCAAATTGGAGGGATTACAGATTCACAAATCCCTAATGCTGACCAGGAAGAACGCTTAATCTCGGCATTCAAGAAGGACGTGCCAATGTTAATAGCGACAGTGACTTCTAAAAGAAGTAAATTGAAGGAGTACATAAAAAATCTGACTGAAATAAAGGCTGGAAAATACTTAACAAAAAGAATACGACAGGTAAAACGTCTGCTTTTCCCTGTTTTCGAACCAGATGCACTTCATAAGACGCGAAAAATTATCAAAGAGATTATTTTTCTCGACTGGGTAGATAAGGACAAGCCGTCAGTTACTTTTCTTAAGAAGATAGAGAATAGAATTGGTCAATGGCACGATAAACAAGTCTTGTTGAAGATTTTGAACAGTACTCAATATAAAGATCAATCTGCTATTCTGATAGCCAGTTGCCAGGAAGATTTGGTGAATCTAAAAATGGCTATCCAAGCGCACTATGGCAAAGGGAAAATTTGAAGAGCATTGTCCGCAGAAAATATTATTAAGCATTATCTGAATGGATTCGATCACACATGTTGCATTAGGTGGATTACTAGGCGAGGCTATTGTAGGAAAGCAACTTGGCAAGAGAGCATTGGTATGGGGTGCAATTGCTCAGTCAATACCGGATATTGATTTTCTTGCATCTTTTTTTGTAGATGCTTCGCACAATCTACTTGCGCACAGAGGGTTTACTCATTCATTCTTTTTTGCATTGATCATTACTCCAGCGTTGGCATGGCTAACCTCATTCCTGTATCGCGAGGAGGGGATTGGTTATCGGAAATGGCTTGCTTTTTTTGGACTTCAAATTGTGATACATCTGCTGATTGACTCTTTGAATGCCTATGGTGTAGGGTGGTTAGTACCATTTTCTGCGCAACGGTTTTCTTTTAACGTGCTCTTTGTGGCGGATCCGTTTTACTCGATTGGTTTGGGTATTTCTTTCTTAGCATTGCTTGTTATCCCTTTAAAAAGCAAATACCGTGTTAAGTGGGCATTTGTCGGTTTGGTTTTATCGTCTGGTTACCTGTTTTACACGTTTACCAACAAGTATGGAATTAACAACGATGTGCAACGAATCATTAAACAGCAACATCTTGCCTCTGTGCGCTACTTTTCCACACCCACGCCCTTGAATAATTGGTTATGGTACATAGTAGTGGAGGAGAAGAATGGCTACCAGATTGGCTATCGCTCGGTTTTCGATCAAAAGGACTCCACATTGTTTCATTACTTCGCAAAAAATGATTCATTGCTGCAGCCTATTCGCTCGCGCGAAGACGTGAAGCAGTTAGTTCAATTTTCCCAAGGTTACTATACGGTCAGTCAGCGCTCGGACGCGTTGGTTTTTAGTGAGCTTCGCTTTGGCCAACAGGCTGGTTGGTATGACCCACAAGCGAAATTTGTCTTTGAGTATGATTTGACGCATGCTGATAAAAATCAACTTGCTGTGCAGCGAGGCCGTTTTGCCGGATGGAATGCGGCTATCATAGAATCTCTGTTCAGGCGTATCAAAGGAAATTAAAAAAGCGAATTCACTGCGAGGATCCGCCTCTGTTTGATCTTCAAAGAAATTAGAAAATGGACTGGATGTTTAGTATCGTCAATTCTTCCTCTATTTTTCACATAGTTTAGCAGCATCGGGAATGGCTTGGTCCGCTGTTTCTGATAAGTCGATAGGACAAAGTATTTTTTGTTTAGAAAAGTATATTTTATCTTTTTTACCGATGCAAGATTCCTTTGATGGCTAGAGTTTCAAATCTAGCAGAAGACAAACCTAAGTTTAGTTTTCTCCTTATCAAGAATACTATATTCAAATCAGCCGTCAATACAATTTTTACCTATGAGTATTGTTGCGCAAGATGTAGGTCTTTGTTGTTTGAAAAATGACAGAGGCAATCGGGGTATGCTTTCTATTGCTTGATGATTCTACCGTCCTCCATCTCAATGGTACGGTGTGTATTTTTGGCAAACTCCTGATCATGGGTAACTACCAGCAAGGTTTGTTTGTTTTCTTCTGCGAGTTTCTTAAAAATATCAAAAACGATCAAGCTGTTTTTCTTGTCCAAATTGCCGGTGGGTTCATCGCACATGACTATACTGGGACTATTGATCAGGGCACGTGCAATTGCTACGCGTTGCTTTTCTCCGCCTGAGAGTTGGTTGGCTTTTTTATCTGCCAGTGGTTGTATGCCTAGCGTATTCAGTCTCTCCATCGCGAGAGCCCTCACTTCTGCTTCTGAGTGCAATCCCAGTTTTAAACCGGGGAGCATTACATTTTCTAATACAGTAAATTCATTTAATAGATAGTGAAACTGAAATACGAAACCGATTTTTTCGTTCCGAACCTTTGCCAACTGTTTCTCTGTTTTTCCCCGCATCGGTTCACCTCCAATGTACAAATCACCCTCGTAGTCGGTATCCATGGTAGAGAGTATATAGAGCAAAGTAGATTTGCCACATCCTGATTTGCCAGTAACTGAGACGAACTCACCCTTTTTAATGATGAGGGAAACATCTTTTAGCACCGGAATGGTGACCGGGTCATGAAAACTCTTGTTGATGTGTTCGGCTTGCAGTACAATGCTTTCGTCCATACTATTTGCCGCGAATGATAATAACAGGATCTACTTTACTGGCTTTACGAGAAGGTGCCCAGCCAGCCAGATAGGTTGTCACCAAAGAAAAAACAGAAGCAATCAGATAAAAAGCGGGATTGTAATTGATAGGATAAGTTCTAATCGTAGGTAGTGAAGGAGTATTGAACGGAATTTGATCAATGAACATCGACAACAGAAAACCAAAGAACAGCCCCAACAAACCACCAAAAAAGCCAATGCTTATGGCAATGACTAGAAAGATTCTATTTACATCCAGGCCAGAGAAACCAGTCGCTTTTAAGATGGCGATCGAATCCATTTTTTCATAGATCATCATATTCAGAATGTTATAAATTCCAAAACCAGCTACAATCAACAACACAATTCCAACGGAGTAGGAGATCAAAGATCGCACCGATGAACCGGTTTCAAATTGCGAGTTGGCCGTCTGAATATCTTCTGCATCTGCGTTGAATAATTTCGCAAACTCTTTAGCAACAGGGGGTGCTTGATTGATATCAACCATTTTTAGTTGAATATCAGTAACGTAGTCGCTTGGTTTACCAAGTATTTTTTGTGTAGTACCGATGGATGCATAACTCTGCACTTTATCTAACTCTTGCAATCCTGATTGAAAAAAGCCAACTACTTTGAGTGAGAACTGCTGTTGCTTGGCCGTGGTTACCAGTACGACATCGCCAATGTTAGCCAGGAGCTTGGCAGCTAATCCTTTCCCTAAAATGATACTATTCGACACATTTTGTATATCCAGCGGATTTCCTTGCGTGACGTAGTCACTGAAATGAAACAAGCTGCTTTCTTCCCGTGCATCGATGCCATTGATCACACCTGTAATATCGATGGACCCATCATTAAAGAAAACTTGTGCGGTGATTTTGGGTGCTACCCCAGCCACCCGATTGTCTTTTCGTAAGGCCTGCATGATCGCTTGACTATTATATATTTCTTGTCGGCTACTACCCGATTTAATGGATCGTATGAAATTATAACTGCCTTTGTAGTCTTTTGACTGGTTGATTGGTTGATCCAGACTAGGTTTGATCTCATTAAACAATCGGATGTGAGCTGTACGATTTAGGATGAGTCCATCGAGCAAATCATTTAAACCTGTCATGAAACTCAGCAGTGTGATAAACATGGTGATACTGAAGGTTACACCGATAGCTGCTACTAACGTTTGCTTCCAACGTGCCAATAGCAATGCTTTGGCAATACGTATGATTAGGCGGGCGTTCATGGGTTAGGCTTATAGATCACATCGGAAGCAGATAATCCATTGAGGATTTCCACTTTCTGGTAGTCCCTTAAGCCAATGGTTACCCTGCGCCTTTCATCTTTGTTCACTAACACCACAGAATCTCCAATCAGGTAATTTCTTGGAATCGTGAGGGCCTTCTCTTTGGTATTAATAACTATGTTGGCTTCCACCGATAGATTAGGGTAGAGTATGGCGGGCTTGGAGATAAATTTTGCGTTTACGGTAAAAGAGCGAGATTGTTCGTTCATGAGTGGCTCAATCTTGGTTACCAGTGCTTCAAAGACTTGTCCTTTATAGCTGTCCATCGTAAAAAGTACTTTTTGGCCTTCTTGCAAACGCACAATATCAAATTCATCCACTTTCATTTCCAAAATGAACTCGGAAGCGTCTCCGAGAATAGCTACCGGGTTTAGGGTATTGACAAATTCTCCTTTCTCCTTCAAGATTTTATACACTTTCCCATCTGCATCGGCCTTTACAATGTAATCCCCAGCCAGGGCGTTGCTAATTCTTAAATTGTTTTTTGCTTGATCGGAAGCAAATTCCAATTGCTTTTTTAAATCGCGATAGTTTAAGAGTGATACTTCATAGCTGGTGACCGAGTTTTTATAAGCCAACTCGCGTTGTTCTAATTCAACTATACTGCCTACCCCTTGTTTCCTTAAATTTGCCTGCCTTACAAAAAGCAATGAATCATTTTTTAGTTTGCTATACGCAAGATCACTGTTTACTTTGGCAGCTTTTAGTTTATCCGCATTTGACCTAATATCTGCATAATCGGAAGCCAACTTGGCATTCGACATGTTTAATTTAGATGGCTCATTTAATAGTTTGAACAAAGGAGCGCCCTTTTTTACCAGATCTCCTTCCGTTACCAATATCTCCTGGATAAGTCCGTTTACGGTAGAGTAGACCTGATATTGGTTTTTGCTTTTGACGGTACCTGAGGCATATACTGATTCAGAGATATTGACAACTGAAGGAGACGTTACTTCTGTCTTTTTGTTGCAGGAGAAAGTAGTTAGAAACAGCAGCGTGAGCAAGAAATACCTCATACGGATTGTTAGTAGTACTACCAAAATAGGAAAAATTATCTGCGTTTCGGAGGAAACTCTTTTAGAATTTCGTAGACGGCTTCTGCAATTTCCTTTTCTGTAAGTTGGAGATTCCTATTGTTCAAAACTTCGGTGGCCCATCCTCTCCAAATCAGGTTGTTATTTTTGGCATCCATCAAATCGATGATAAGCGTGCCTTCTTGATATTGATAAACATACATTTGACTGCGCGTCCAGTAAGGGCTATAGTAGTAGCCATATGGTGCTGGACTTACAGACGAACGATTCTCAACGATAATGTGATAGTGCACGTGAAAATCCGGATTCTCTTCATCGAAAGGTATTCCCTTTGCCTGAAACTGCAATTCGACAGCTTTTCTGATTCTTTTGTCGGTGAGCTCGTTATAAAGCAATGGATTATTTTTCGATTCAATTTCTTTCTCAGGGAGCCATGCATACGTTTTATAAATGACTAAGTTAACGTCTCGGTCGTAGTCTGAGCGAACACTAATTTGATTGCTGCAATTGACTTCGAACAGTAAAAAACTTGCTGCTACTACTATCATAAGTTTCGTTTTCATACTATTATACTCTAAAGAAATTGATAAACACGTTTACATATCTCCGTCAAGAAATTTGTTTTGAACTCTGTTCGCAGAATCACTGCTGACGAACCAGATTGGTCTAACGACCTTTTGCGTTCAAAGATAGCTCTCTTAATATCCACGAGGCTATGAGCAACGTTTGCTTCAATGATGATTTTCATCACTCGCCCAGAATAGATGATTTCATTTTCTGTAAATCTTGGAAGCGATGATGTTTATCGCCTTTTCTAACAGATAAACTGAGTGCTCCTGCTTCTTTACTCCAGAACATTGCTTTGGCTGAGAAGGGCAGCCTCTGCAATGATTTGCTCAACTCGGTCGGGTGAAAAACCGAGTTCTTTAAATAGCTTTTTATTGAAAGGAACGTCACGGCACAGCACTAGCCCTGCCTCCATGATGGGCACTCTTTCTTTTTGCGATAGTGATTGAAGGCATGTGATGGGATAGAGTCTTGCTTGATCAACCATTTCTCTGATCCCGTTACCGTTCGGGTAGTCCCAACCTAGTAGATTTAATTTTGAACATAGGGCATAGGCGATGGCATCTGTGGAAAATCGTGTGTTTGTTGCAATCCAACCCTCATTCGTTTTATTTACAGTATTCTCACTAACGTCCCTGAATCTGGAATGAACGTACAAAGGGATTTTTACATCGCAAATGGTTCCCTGCAAATTATGATACTTGCATTCAAAGAGCTTTTGAATTCCCTCTCTTTCAGCTACAATATCAATCTCGTGGTTCACGCATCGCCCTTTAAGGATTAAATTGAGTTGAACGATGTGACCTTGGTATTTCAATATCTCGCTTATATACTTCTCGAAGGGATATCCGGAAGGCCCCAATTCCATGATAGCTGTTTTTAGTTTGTATTTAGAGGCTGCCGGCTTATGCTTTTTCTTTAGTAGGTTAAAGGCTAATTGATAGATCTTTTTGGTGGTCATGCCTTCCTGCAAATGATCTTCTACTTCTTGTATCACCGCTTTTATGATTGCTTCGCTCGCACCCGATCGCTGTAATGATTTTCGTAGCTTGATAGCGGAAAACCAGGCTTTTTCACCGGATGCTTTGACGATTTGAATTTTTGATTTCATGACTAAATTTCCTTTTGACCCTCCAATTTAACAATAAAAAAAGAGGACGAGACTTTTCGCTCTTTGCCTTGAGGAATATCACGCTTAATAATGATTTATGTCACAAATATTTTCGGGTATTTTGCTCAATTTACCGATGCAATTAAAGCCGAATCACATGAAAAAAATATTATGTCCAGTAGATTTCTCAGATGTTTCAGCAAATGGCATGGAGTATGCATCGCATTTGGCAAAGGCACTTAAGGCGAGCCTTACTTTGCTTTACGTTCGGACCTCCATTTGGCCGGAAGCTGTACTGCTAAAGCAGGAATCGAGTAAAAGCAATGAAGAAATTCAATCCAGCCTGTCGCTATTCAGAACAGAAGTTCAAAACGAGTTTGGAATTGATTGCAACTATCACATTGCAACTACAACCGATACGTTAGAAGACACAGTTGCTACCGTTGCCAAGCAATATGATTTGGTTGTAATGGGAACGAATGGAGCCGATAACACCTATCAGTATTTTTTTGGCAGCAATACCTATCAATTGATTGAGCAATCTGATTGCCCGATTGTTGTTGTGCCCCAGGGATGTACCTATCGGCCAATAGACCTGATTGTCTATGGGTATGATCCGGATACAAATCCCATCTTTTTAATAGATCAACTAAAGAAACTAGCCGCTCCATTGAATAGCGAACTCAAGGTTCTCCACATTGCAGATGACAAACCATCCGCAGAAGTAAAACGGAGGATGGAAATACTTCGAGATGCCGTTAAAGTACGTGAATCCAGAAATCTGACGTGGAGTTTTGATTTTCAATATTCTGGAGATGTGTGGTGGGCACTAGATCAATACATGAAGAACAATAACGCTAGCGTGTTGGCTCTTTCATTCCATCAGCGATCGTTGATAGAAATGCTCTTCAGTGAAAATGTGATCAAAAAGGTAGCGATGGTTGCAGATTATCCGTTGTATGTTTTTTGGAAGTAGTAAAAAAATCGTACAAATGGAGTTTATAGATTATTACAAGATACTAGAATTAGCGAAAAGCGCTACTGATGCTGATATTAAAAAGGCGTATCGCAGGTTAGCCAGAAAGTATCATCCCGATTTGAATCCAAATGATGCTGCCGCCAAACTGAACTTCCAACAAGTCAACGAGGCAAATGAAGTTTTAAGCGATCCTGAGAAACGAAAAAAGTATGATGAGCACGGCAGGGATTGGAAGCATGCCGATGAGGCAAAGCGTTACCAACAGCAAAGGGGTGCTAAAAATAGGCAGAGGCCGCAATATGCAGGGGAAGGGTTCTCAGGAGATTTTGGAGGCGGAGACTTTTCTGATTTTTTCGAATCCATGTTTGGAGGCCAGTCGAGTCGAAGGGGTGCGCAGGTAAAATTTAGAGGTCAAGACATTACGGCTGAGCTTCATCTGAATTTGAAAGATGTCTACAACTCGCAAAAGCACGCATTAAATGTAAATGGAAAAAACATTCGATTGACTATACCTGCGGGTGTGGAACACGGTCAGACCATCAAGATTGTGGGGTATGGTGGAGAAGGGGTAAATGGTGGTCCATCGGGTGATTTGTACATCAGTTTCTCTATTGAAAATACGACAAAGTTTAAACGCGATGGCAATAACCTTCATACGGAGGTGGAACTTGATCTCTATACGGCACTGTTGGGTGGCGAGGTGACGATAGATACATTTGACGGCCAAGCAAAGCTGGTCGTGAAACCGGAAACTCAAACTGGCCAAAAAGTCAAACTCAAAGGAAAAGGTTTTCCTGTTTACAAAAAGGACAATGAATTTGGAGATCTGTTTGTCACCTGGCAGATCAAAATCCCTTCCGGCCTCACCGAAAGGGAAAAAGAATTATTCCGGCAACTTCAAAAACTGAGAGGTAATGGAAAATAGACAGTTAATTCCGGTAGCAGACTTCTGTGATCATTATCACATAGAGTTTTCGTTTGTTCGCTCATTGCATGACTTTGGCTTGGTGGAGTTTACGACCGTCAAAGAAGTCCAATACCTTAGAGCGGAGGACCTCACAGAATTGGAAAAAATGGCGCGCCTTCACTATGAGCTAGATATCAATATGGAGGGGATAGATGCGATCAAGCATATTCTTCAGCGAATGGATAAATTACAGCAAGAACTGAATTCCCTAAAAAGCCGACTTAATCTATATGAGCGTTCGGAATAACGCCTAATCCACAGGCGGTCGTTAGAAAACTTGGTCTATTTAAGTTTGAATGGCTGTTCTATTCAAAGTCGTCATCCTCCAGCTGTTGATCGGCTGAAGCAGTTGCTTGGTTGTGGAGTTTAGCTTTATGTTTTTTGAGTTGACTTTCTAAACTTCGACAGACCTCTTGCGCTGCAGTTTCAAAGCTTTCTGCGAGTTCTTTTGCAAACAGATCATTGCCTGGGATGACCAGGATAGCCTCTACCAGAAAGTTGTTGCGCTTGGCGCTCTTTTCCTTTTTTAACAAAATATTACACCGCTCAATACGATCAAATTGGCGTTCCAGTCGCTCAAATTTTTCTTCTATTAACTTTTGTGTTTCCGGATTCAACTTGTGAATATGCGGAGATTGAATGTGGAATTTCATGATTGCGATAGTTTAGGGATTTTTGAGGACTCACCATTTAGAACAAAGCATCAATGCTTAACAAAATAGTTTTTTACATACGCATGCTGTTGCTTTTCAGTCATTTTCTCGGCTGACTGCATTTTTATAGTAATATGTTTCAGTTGCTTATCTTCAAGTACCGAATTATACAGTTCTACTTTTGCATTGGTGGGGCCAAAGATTACTACATCGCTGTATTCTTTGATTACATCACCCAATTGGTGATAATAGTCTGATTGCAGAGCTTGTTCTTTGCTGTGCATGTGATCTTCCCCTTTTCGCATGATCACCTCCCTTACGGCTGGAGTAAATTTCGAAGCAATCGTCTTTGTCGATATAGGATCTGGCGTAAACTCCATCAAGTGGGCACTTGCATGATCCATCCAAATACCAAGTTTTTTAACGGTTTTCATAATTCATGTGTTTATAAGTTGACAAACCAATTCTCTTTAGGGCTTATCGCGAATAATTGTTTTGCTTTTGTAAGTCTGCCTTTAAATGGGGTGGTTCCAATTGGAGAACTAAGCGCTAGGGCAAAATCTGATCTTACATGAAATCCGCCTCTTGGTATTGCCTCCACAACAGCATCTTGATCTCGTCCTTTATACCTGATCAACTTCTCTGCTAAGAGGTGTGCAGCATGTTTTCGATCTTGAAACATAACCTTTTTTGTTCAAGTAAAATAAGGAACTACCAGGCCACCAAACCATGATAGGTGTTGTTCACCGTAATGATAAATATCAAGATCTCATTATTTTCGTTTTTTCGATGCTTTTGAAATAGAATCTTCTTTTGCTTTTTTTATTTCCTTCTCCTGCTTTTTAAAATACCCCCGGAAAAGGAAATTGTGCTTCATCGCCTCCATGTTTTCATTAAATCGATCAGTGCCAAATTCAATATTTTTCATGCTTTTTTTCAAGTCCTTGGCGAAAGCGGTATCGCTGATTAGCACACCAGTTGCTCCCTGTCCTTTTTTCAATTGTTCAGTCACTATGCGGATATCGCTGGTCAGTTCTACGGCCTTTGTAGTAGCTTGTTGGAGTTGCTGAATACTATTCTGAAGTCTTTTTGTGGAAACAGTATCATTCAATAAAACGCCCGCAACTCCCTTTCCATTTTTTATATCCTGAATGAGAAAATTGAGATCCTTCGAAAAAGCGGCTGTATTATCGGTTGTTGCCCGAATGTTCGAAATGGACAGTTTGACATTTTGAGCGACTGAAGTATCCATCAGAAGGCTCCATAGTGAGTTACTACTTTTCAATTTTTGAGTGATTCGTTTTAGGTCTGTTGTTATTAGGTAGAGATTTTGGTTGGTCAAATCCAGGGTTCGTAGCATCTCATCCGTTTCCACCGGTTTGATAGAAGTCAACATATCTCCTTCTTCTACGATCTCGCTAGATCCACCAGAAGTATTTGAGATATTCACTAGTTTATTTCCCATGAGTCCATCTGTTCCAACGGTGGCAATTGAATTTTTTTTGATAAATGGGTGAATATTATTTTTAATCGCCATCGTCACCTTCACGGTGGTGTCACTAATGATTTCTACTTTTTTGATCGTTCCTACATCTATTCCGGAGAAGCGAACATTGTTGCCTTTCATGAGTCCATTTACATTGTAAAAGGTGGCTTTAACTTCGAACGTCTGGTCGAAAAGGTTTTGGTTGCTGCCAATTAAATAAAGTGTAAAAAGTAGAAATGCCAAACCTATCATGACAAAAATTCCTAGTTGCACATTGCTGGAGGTGGTATTCTTCATAGTATTATTTTAATCAAAGAACAGTTTTACTTTTGGATCTATACTCTTTCTTAAATCGGCATAAGTGCCTGTTGCGTAGCAAACACCATCAATGAGCATAACAACCCTGTCTGCAGCCATGCTCACACACAGCAAGTCGTGAGAGATTATCACGGACGAAGTTTGGTACTTCTTCTGAATGTCAATCATCAGTTGGATGATTTCTTTTCCGGTGATTGGGTCCAATCCCGTAGTTGGCTCATCATATAGAATTATTTCCGGCTTTAGAATAAGTGTACGTGCAAGCGCTATTCGTTTTCGCATACCTCCAGAGAGCTCGATAGGCATCATGTCAACGGTATGCTCTAAGCCTACATTATGTAACGCCTCCAATACTAGTTCGTCAGTCTTAACGCGACTCATGTCTTTCTTGAGCCAATGTCTGCGCAATGGGAATACCAAATTTTCTCGAACCGTCATTGAATCGTACAAGGCATTGCTTTGAAAGAGAAAACCAATTTTCATCCGTAAGCGATCAAGGTCTTCATGCTCGAGGGCGAGAACATCCTCACCAAAAATGGTAATTGAGCCTACTTCCGGTTTCATTAATCCAATAATGCATTTGATAAGTACGGATTTCCCAGATCCTGATTTTCCTAACACGACAAGATTTTCGCCTTTATATAATTCCAAATTGAAATGATTGAGTACATGATTAGTTCCAAATGATTTACATAAGTCCCGAATCACTAAAACAGCTTCACGTACCACAGCGTTTTCCATATCCACTAGGTTAAGCCCAAGAGATCTGTTATTTGGACTGCAATTAAATCAATTACGAAAATGGTTAATGAAGAAACGACCACCGCTGAGTTGGCGGAGTTACCGACACCTTCCGTTCCCTTTTGAGAGTTGTATCCTTTATAGCAGCCAATCACCCCAATAGCAAAACCAAAAAAGAAGGTTTTAATCAAAGAGGGGATAAAGTCACTGTAACTAATTGCTTGAAAGACTTGACTCCAGTATAAACTCCAACTCACTATACCTTTAATGTTCGCCCCCAAGTAGGCACCGTAGAGTGCAATGGCATTCGACCAAAGAGATAGAATAGGCAACATAAGCGTAGCGGCCAATATTCGTGTTACAACCAGAAACTTGAATGGGTTAGTCCCGGAAACTTCCATGGCATCTATCTGCTCTGTGACTTTCATTGATCCGAGTTCAGCGCCAATGCTGGAGCCAATTTTTCCGGCAGCGATTAGTGCGGTAATCATGGGTGCGATTTCCCGAACTAGTGAAACAGACACCATACGTGGCAGCCACGATTCAGCTCCAAATTCTACCAAAGTCGGTCGAGATTGGATTGTTAATACTAAGCCCATAATGAACGCGGTGATTCCAACTAAAGGCAAGGACTTGTAACCAATGAAAAAGGCTTGTCTCACCAGTTCGCCAAATTCATAACGCGGTTTAAATCCTTCTTTAAAAAAACGAGCAGCAAAGCGACTGACGTCACCGGTCTCCTCAAAAAAACGCTGCAGATAGTTTGGGATTTTCATTGTGTCAATTGAATATGCAACATTCTAGGTAAGCAGAAACTATAGAGTTCTCCAAGTCAACAACATTTCTATCACTATGCTTTTTCTTTAATCAAATCTTACAAAATGAAGTCGGTTAAGTTATGACGATCATCATAGTTTTTTTTGACAGTTGTCAGCATAGAAGATAACATCAATTTTTTTCGTAACAGGCCCTGATGCTGGCCCTTTGTGTAAAACACCTTGTCCTTTCCTGATTTTATCCTTATTTTTTCATCCAATCCTTTAAACCAAACCCATGGTAAGAATCATTCCCTTCCTTTTGCTCCTATCGCTCGGTGTAAAAGCGCAATCAGTGCCTTCCAATTATTACCAAGACCTTCAGTATCGCCTAATCGGTCCATTTAGGGCTGGTCGAACAGTTGGAGCTGTTGGCATTCCTTCACAACCCAATGTATTCTACATGGGTGTGAACAATGGAGGAGTTTGGAAAACGGATGATTTTGGCCGTACATGGAAACCTATTTTCGACAAAGAGTCAACCGGCTCCATTGGTGACATTGCAGTTTCACCCTCCAATCCATATGTCGTGTATGTGGGTACTGGCGAGGGACTTCATCGCCCTGACTTAGCTACCGGAGACGGAATGTTTAAATCAATGGATGGTGGAAACACATGGAAACATGTCGGTTTGAATGACGCCCAGCAGATAGGTCGTGTAGTAGTGCATCCAACCAATCCTGAAATTGTTTTCGCGGCAGTCTTGGGTCATCCCTATGGCGAAAATGAAATGCGTGGTGTATATAGAACCAAAGATGGTGGGGCAAATTGGGAGAAAGTCTTATACATCAATCATAATACCGGAGCCATCCAAGTCGAGTTGGATCCAACTAATCCGGAGATCTTATTTGCCGATCTGTGGGAACATCGCGAAGGCCCTTGGGAGAATGGCTCTTTCTCGGGAACAAACAGTGGTCTGCATAAATCAACGGATGGAGGAACAACTTGGCGAAAGCTGACAGTTGGCTTGCCCACTGCGGCTCAAGGTTTAGGCAGAATTGGCTTTGGAATTTCCAATAGCAACCCGAAAAGAATCTTTGCCACTGTCGATGCACGAGAGCAAGGCGGAGTTTATAGAAGCGATGATGCCGGTGAAAGCTGGAAATTGGTAAGCACCGAACGCAGAGTGTGGGGACGTGGAAGTGATTTCGCAGAGATTCGCGTGCATCCGAAAAATCCTGATGTAGTATATGCTGCCAATACTGCGTCTTATCGTTCTACAGATGGAGGAATCACCTGGACGTCATTCAAAGGCGCGCCTGGCGGTGATGACTACCACCGCATCTGGATCAATCCATTGCAACCAGATATTATGATTTTCGCAGCCGATCAAGGGGCTACCATTACAGTGAACGGAGGAAAGACCTGGAGTTCGTGGTACAATCAACCCACGGCACAATTGTACCATGTGTCAACAGACAATCAATTTCCCTATTGGGTGTATGGTGGTCAGCAAGAGAGTGGCGCAATAGGAACTGCGAGCCGTGGCAATGGAGGGCAGATTTCTTTTCGCGATTGGATGGGTGCAGGTGCTGATGAATATGCCTATGTGGCACCTGATCCAAAGAATTCAGATATCATTTATGGTGGAAGAATAACACGCTTCAACAAGAAGACAGGGCAGACACAAAATGTAGCACCAGAAGCATTGCGCTCTGGTCAATACAGAATGCTTCGCACCTTGCCGTTACTTTTTCATCCCGCTGACCAAACGATGTTGCTGTTCGCTACCAACGTTTTGTGGAAATCACATTCAGGTGGAGATCAATGGGAGATAATTAGTCCCGACCTAACAAGAAAACAACCTGAGGTACCCGCCAGCATTGGCGATTTCAAAACAGAAAGTTTGAATACGATGAAGCAGCGAGCAGTTATTTATTCTGTTTCAGGATCACCGCTGGATAAAAATATCATTTGGGCTGGTACAGACGATGGATTAGTTCATCTGACGAACGATGGAGGAAAAAATTGGAAAGATGTAACACCTCCTGCTCTCACTTCGTGGGATAAGATTTCTCAATTTGATGCCAGTCATTTTGATAGGAAGACGGCTTTCTTTTCAGTGAACGCATTTCGCAAAGATGATTTGCGGCCGCACGTTTATAAAACTAACGATGGAGGCGCTACATGGAAAGAAATTGTAAATGGAATCCCAGCTAACGGATCTGTCAACGTGGTGCGCGAAGACCCGAAACAAAAAGGGTTATTGTTTGCAGGCACGGAAAGAGAAGTGTTTTTCTCTATTGATGAAGGAGAAAATTGGCAATCGCTCAGAAAAAATATGCCGGCTACTTCCATTCGTGATTTAGTAATTCATGAAGATGATTTGGTGATTGGCACACACGGACGATCAATTTGGATTTTGGATAACATCAATCCGCTCCGAAATCTCGCCAAAGCTTTTGCAGCTAAGAACGCCTACTTATTTCCTCCGGCTCAGGCCACCCGAGTTCGCTACAACATGTTTTCTGATACACCACTTCCCCCGGAAGAACCGGCCGGACAAAATCCCCCAGATGGTGCGACTATCGATTATTGGCTAGCGGATAATGCTGGTGTGGTGCGTATTGAAATTGCTGGGTTAGATGGAGCAGTAATGAGAGTGCTTTCGAGTAAGGATCAGCCAGAACCAATAGATACCCTTTCGATTCCGCATCCTACGTATTGGATAAGACCTAATCAATCAATTTCCACTCAGTCAGGTCATCATAGAATCGTTTGGGATTTACGTCATGATCCACCAAAAGGAGCAGACCGACAATTTGCAATAGCCGCTGTATACCACAATACGCCAAGCGGTCCGGTGGGACCTTACTTTTTACCTGGCAAATATAAAATTCGATTGGTGGTTGATGGAACAGTTACACAAGAGCAAGAATTACTGGTCAGGCTTGATCCAAGAGTAACGATCTCAAATGATGATTTGTTTTTGCAGTCAGTCTATTCAATGATGTGTTATAAAACTTATAATGACTTGTTGACAATGAGAAATGATATAGATCTGAAATTGAGTAATCCGAAAACGAAATGGGGCAAAGGAAAGAAGGAACTTCTTATTGCACTTCGGGGTGAAGGCCGCCCCGAAAATCCGGATGTGATCTATGGAAGTATTTCTGACACATCCATTGAGAAAGAGACGATCGTGGCACTTCAGGAAAAACTATTGTATTTGATGTCTGTTCTACAAAGTACTGAGGCGAAACCAACGGCTGCACAAGTTCAAGCAGTAACCAAACTGACAGTTGCATCGATAGAACTGAAGAAAAGGGTGGAAAAAGTAAAATGAAATTATTTATCTTTATCAAAACAAAAAATTATGCCAACCTATCAGCTTAAAATCAACGGCAAGAGTCTTCAGACAGAAACGGATTCTGATACACCTCTTTTGTGGGTGTTGCGAGATAACCTGGGTTTGGTAGGAACAAAATACGGTTGTGGCATCGCACAATGTGGTGCTTGCACAGTTCACCTAAATGGCGTGGCTGTTCGATCTTGTTCATTGCCTATTTCAGCAGTGGGTAGCAAAGCGGTAACAACCATTGAAGGGCTCTCTGAAAAAGGTGATCACCCTGTACAAAAAGCATGGAATGAAGTTGATGTGGCACAATGTGGCTATTGCCAGACCGGACAAATCATGACAGCAGCAGCCTTGCTTGCCAAGAAATCAAAGCCAACAGATCAGGAAATAGAAACCGCCATGAATGGAAATATTTGTCGTTGCGGTACCTATCACCGCATTCATGAAGCGGTGGTACTAGCCTCAACTAAAATCTCAAAATAATCACGATATGGAAACAATAGCTAAGACCAACAGACGTGATTTTTTAAAATTAGGACTTGCCACCGGAGGTGGATTGATACTCGGCTTCCATTGGAATACTTCCTCCGCATCTTCCTTCGAAGTCGTAAACCCTGTTCTTTTAGATAATATTAATTTCAATAGTTATCTCTCTATTTCTTCGGATGATGTAATTACTATTTTTTCTCCCAATCCTGAACTAGGTCAAAATATCAAAACGTCTTTTCCGATGATAGTAGCGGAGGAGTTGGATGCCGATTGGACAAAAGTGAAAGTAGTGCAGGCAATGTTGGACACAAAAAAATACGAACGTCAATTGACGGGTGGGAGCGGAGCTATTCCACATTCTTGGGAGCGGTTGCGTAAAGCAGGTGCTACTGCTCGACAGATGTTAATGGAAGCGGCAGCAAAAAAATGGAACGTTTCAGTATCCTCCATCACAACTGACACAGGGCTTGTCATTCACGCGGAGAGCGGCAAGAAAGTAACGTTTGGATCTCTAGCTACAGAAGCCGCGACCATCCCTGTACCTACGGAGGTAAAACTGAAAGACAAAAAAGATTTTAAGATCATCGGCCAGCCATTACGCAATGTCGATAATCAGGACATGATTACCGGTAAACCTCTGTACGGAATTGATTTTTATCGGGAGGGAATGCTGATCGCAATGATCCAGCGCCCCAAGTCTTTTGGGATGAAAATTAAATCAGTAGACGCTAGTGCAGCCAAAGCAAGTGCCGGAATTATTGATGTAGTTACATTCAAGAATAACGTGGCGGTAGTTGGCAAATCAACTTGGCAAGTCAACAAAGCACGCAAGCTGTTGAAGATTGAATATGAGGTTGATGGAAAAATTGAAAGCACTCAGGATCACGACAACCTATTTAAAGAATTATTGGAAAGCAAAGAGGCAACAGTAAGGCGTAAAGACGGAGATGTGGATGCTGCTTTTGCAGGTGCTGCAAAAGTAATCTCTCGTGAGTATCAATGTCCTTTCCTTCCCCACAATCCGATGGAGCCAATGAATTTCTTTGCTCATGTGCGGCCAGATGGAGTAGAATTAGTGGGGCCTTCGCAAACACCGGATATGGCACGCAATGAAGTGGCTAAACTATTAAGCATTTCTCCCGATAAAATTACGTTGGAGTTAACTCGACTAGGCGGAGGCTTCGGAAGGCGATTAAAAGCAGATTATGTATTGGAAGCTGCAGAGCTATCGAGTATCATGAAAGCTCCTGTGAAAGTAATCTGGACGCGCGAAGATGACATGGGTGGTGGAAGCTATCGCCCGGCTGTTCGTTATCGTTTTCAAGCAGCATTGGATGTGAACGGAAATCTGATTGGATATAAACTTCGTGGTGTGGGCATTAATGCAGGTAACTCAACTCGTGAAGATAACTTCCCTGCAGGTGCTGTCGATAATTTGCTGATTGATTCGGTAGAACATAAATCAGCGATTACCACTGGTGCCTGGCGTGCACCCATTACTAATTTTCTCGCTTTCGCAGAACAATCTTTTCTGGATGAAGTAGCCACAGAAGCGAAACAAGACCCCATTCAGTTTCGATTGAATTTGTTGGAGAAAGCTAAGAGAGCACCGGTAGGGGCGATTAAGTACGACATTGACCGAACGAAAGTCGTGATTGAGTTAGCTGCCGAGAAATCGGGTTGGGGAGAGAAAAAAAATGTAGCTCAAGGATTTAGTGTATACTTTTCTCATCGATCATATGTTGCACAAGTGGCAGAAGTTGAGATAGTAAAAGGCAAGCCCGTTGTGAAGAAAATCTTTGCTGCTGCTGATTGTGGAGTGGTGGTCAATTTAAGCGGAGCCAATCAACAAGTACGCGGTGGAATCGTTGATGGTATGGGGCATGCTTTTTTTGGAAACCTAACGTTTAAAGATGGTGCCGCTGAGCAGGTGAATTTTAATAATTACAAGCTAATTAGATACAATGAAGTGCCTGAAATAGATGTTCATTTTGTGAATAATGGAATTGATCCAACCGGACTAGGTGAGCCCGCACTTCCACCGACTGGTGGAGCCATCGCGAACGCACTTTACAAGGCAACAGGTAAGCGACTATACAATCAGCCATTTAGTAAACAGGACGCTTTGACTGGAGTAAATTTGAATCCAAAGGGCTAATACCGGATGGATTTGTTACAGGTAAAAGCAGTTAGTAAGCAACGAGACGAACGATTTGCAGTAAGGAACATTACTTTTTCTCAATCTCGCCTCCAACGAATCGCGATTGCCGGTGAAACCGGAAGTGGAAAGACTACTTTGTTAAAAATTATTGCAGGGCTTGAGCAAGCAAGTAGCGGAGATGTTTTTTTTGAAAACACGAAAGTAGATGGACCCGAAGAGACACTTGTGGCAGGTCACCCATCGATTGCTTTCTTGCCACAGTATTTCGAATTGCCCAAATTTCTACGCGTAGAGCAAGTGCTTTCTTATGCAAGTCACGTTAGTGCTGTCGAAGCGAATCGATTGTTTAAGCTATGCCAAATCGAAACTCTTTTAAAAAGAAAAACCAACGAATTGTCAGGCGGGGAGAGGCAACGGATTGCGCTGTGTCGATTGTTAATCGGACGACCCGCTTTGTTGCTTCTCGATGAACCTTTTTCTAACCTCGACATGGCGTTGAAAAGCAAACTAAAGACCGTTATCCAAGACATCTCGACAAAGCTGAAGATCACTTGTCTTCTTATTTCGCATGATCCTGATGATACTCTTTCATGGGCAGAAGAAATCATTGTGTTGAAAGAAGGAAAAGTGGTGCAAAAAGGAACTCCTGAAGAAATTTATCGGGAGCCTGTTAGCACTTATGTGGCTGGTTTATTTGGAAAATTTATTCGGTTAAGTGATCAACAACAAAAATCACTAGGTTATCGGAAGAGAAAAATTGTAAGACCAGAAGATTTCAAGTTTGTTAAAGAGAATCGGTACAGTTTGGGAGGAACTGTGCAAGAGATAGCTTTTTTAGGGAATGGTTTTGAAGTGAAAGTATTGGTAGGAAAGACCATTGTAAGCATAAAGTCAACGAGAAAGTTAAAAATCAACCAACGTGTTTTTATTGGGTTAAAAGGCGGCTCTAGAACTTCCCGAAAAAGAGCCATTTCTTGACTACTCGTTTGTTCTCGCTCTTGCACTTATTAGGTAATGGGCTCAAATTTGATTAGCTTGCCGTGTTTTTTAGGGAAAATCATTCTGATTCTGTGCTGTGGAAGTACTACTTCAGCAACCTCTTCTAATCATTTGAACTGAAAATACATTGTTTAAGACAACTTTGTCTTGAAAATACGTGTTATACCCTGAGAGAAAAGAAGTGTAGACGTAAAAAGTAAAAAAACAGAATATGCAAAAAGCAACATTCGATAGGAATCAAAATTCATTTTTTATTGCCTTGAAGGCGAAGGTAGATCGTTATTTTTCTGAGAATAAACTGGATCAGGCTGGTAATAGCCGATTGTATATCAAAGGGGTAATACAAGTATTATCTGCTATAGGTCTTTATGTGTCGGTTGTATTTTTCAATCTTCCGCTTGCTGTATCAATTGCGCTAGCAGTATTATTAGGGTTAAACATGGCATTGCTTGGTTTTAACATCATGCATGAGGGAGGGCATCAGAGCTTTTCAAAATACAAATGGGTAAATAGCGTTGCGGCTTACTTTTTGAATTTACTGGGCGGCAGTACCTATTTCTGGAAAGTAAAACACAATGTGAATCATCACACATTTACAAATATCGAGGGTGTTGACTCTGATATTAGCGTAGAACCATTCATGCGGTTACATCCCAATCAGCCGTTGCGGAAAATGCATAGATATCAGCATCTCTATTGGTTTATATTGTATGGAGTTTCGTACATGGCATGGATTTTCTATGATGATTTTGTAAAATACTTTACACGAAAGATAGCCCCTCACATGGATCCTAAATCCCTGTCCATGAGAGAACAAATAATATTTTGGGCGACAAAGCTTTCTTACGTGGTGATTTACCTCGTATTACCCATTGTGATGTTGGGCTGGTTGAAGGCTCTTGTTGGATACTTTATTGTGACATTCGTCTGCGGACTCTTTATTGCCATCGTCTTCCAGCTGGCGCATGTGGTTGAGGCGACCACATATCCTGACCAAAAAGAGATCGAAAAGGAGTGGGCAGTTCATCAAGTGAGCACGACCTCAAATTTTGCAACGCAGAGTAGGTTTCTTTTTTGGTTGCTGGGTGGGTTGAATTTTCAAGTCGAGCACCATTTGTTTCCACGCATCAGCCACATTCACTATCCACAAATCAGTAAACTGGTAAAAGAAACCTGTGAAGAGTTTAATATAACCTATAACGAGTACACATCCATGTCAAAGGCGTTTTTATCGCACTTGCTGCATTTGCGCAGAATGGGCATGGCTTACTAAATTTTCAATTTCAATTATTACATGAGACAATTAAAGATTGTTAAGCAAATTACCAATCGCGAAAATCAATCGCTGGATAAGTACTTGACAGAGATCGCAAAAGTAGATTTAATAACGGCAGAGCAAGAGGTTGATTTAGCACGAAGAATTCGAGCCGGAGATCAGATGGCGCTTGAAAAATTAGCGAAAGCGAATTTGCGTTTTGTTGTTTCGGTAGCGAAACAGTATCAGAACAATGGTATGTCACTCGGTGACTTAATCAACGAAGGCAATGTAGGTCTAATTAAAGCTGCCGGTCGTTTTGATGAGACGCGCGGATTTAAGTTTATTTCCTACGCAGTTTGGTGGATTCGTCAGTCGATTATGCAGGCGTTAGCCGAACAATCACGTATTGTTCGGTTACCACTCAATAGAGTTTCTTCGCTAAATAAAATATCGCGAGCATTTTCGGAGTTGGAGCAGAAGTTTCAGCGAGAACCCACACACGAAGAACTATCAACGAAACTGGATATAGGCATCGAAGAGATTGAAATCAATCAGCGTATCTCCGGCAGGCAGGTTTCAATGAATGCACCTTTTGTACAGGGTGAAGACAACAGTTTGCTGGATGTTCTCGAAAACGATGGAGAGGACAAACCTGATCAGGGATTGATGGAGGGCTCGTTGATAAAGGAAGTTCAACGTGCATTATCAACACTTTCCGATCGAGAAGCAGATGTGATTTCTCTTTATTTTGGGCTGAACGGAAAACATCCTCTGACATTAGAAGAGATTGGGCAAACATTCAGTCTAACGCCTGAACGTGTGCGTCAAATAAAGGAGAAGGCAACGGTAAAACTTCGTCAGAATGGACGAAGTAGGTTGCTAAAATCTTACTTAGGTTAGTAAACCCTATTTTGATTCTTCTTGTACAGTAGAAGCTACGGGAGCTTTACGAACAACCTTCAAAAGAAAGTTCTTATCGAGGCTTAGTTCGTAGGTGGCTTCCTTCATCAATTGCATCGCCTTAGTAGATTGTTGCAAGATCTGCAAAAGATCATGTGCTATAATTGAACCTTTAATGTTATTGACAGCTTTACCATTGGCTGCCTCAAGAACGAAGCTATACCCGGATTTTACCTTTTGACCCATCGCCTTGAATTCGTGGCCATACAACTTGTATTGTTGTGGCTCCTGCTCAGCCGCACTCATTAATTTTAAAATCACAGGTCGGTACTTGTTCCAAATGGGCGAGTAGGGGTTGTAATCCACGGTAGGTTATTAATTGGTAATAATTTGGTAAAGATAGTTAATTCTGCCGGAAGCTAGCCTAAACGTTTTTAGCCACAACTAAGCTGCTTAGACCAACTCCACCTTTTTCTTATCGAGATAATCCCACACTAAGCTACTTGCACCTAGAATTGGTGCTTCCTGATTTTGCATCGCTGAAGGAAGCACTTTTATTTTTCCTCGAAAGAGTGGCATTAGGTTGGCTTCCATATGCCTGATGGTTGGCTTAAAAATTAAATCGCCCGCCTGAGAAAGACCTCCAAACAAAAAGATAGCTTCCGGATCGGTATGAACTACGGTCTCCGCCAATTTCATTCCCAATATGCGTCCTGTATATTCGTAGGCTTCTTTGGCAACTATATCCCCGCGATGTGCTGCCTCGGTGATCATTTTGGTATTTAAGTGATCGAAGCTAATGCCTCTTAGCTCACTCGGCTCGAGGTGATCGGCAAGCAATTTATAAACGGTTCGCTTTATACCTGTAGCAGATACATACGTCTCTAAGCAGCCACGCTTTCCACAATTGCAATACCTTCCATTTGGGTTAACCGAAGTATGTCCTACTTCACCGGCTATTCCATGATGACCGTTTAGCAAAATTCCACCGCATACAAACCCACTTCCAAGCCCGGTGCCAAGCGTAATGACCACAAAGTCTTTCATATTCTTGGCGTTGCCATAAATCATTTCGCCCACGGCAGCTGCATTAGCATCATTGGTAAGGATACAAGGTATTCCAAACTCATCCGTAAATAATTTGGCTAGTGGTAGTACACCTTTCCACTTTAGATTAGTCGCTCGTTCAATATTTCCGGTGTAGTAATTTCCATTGGCAGCACCTACACCAATACCTACAATTTTAGCATCGGAAGATATTGATTTCATCCCTTCGCGGAGCGCATCGGCCATACCAACAAAATAGTCCTGAAATTCTTCGTATTGGGTAGTGGGTATATTACCTTGAAAGTGAACGTGACCTTCGCGATCTACAATTCCATACTTTGTGTTTGTTCCACCGATATCAATACCTACTGTAAGTTCTTTCATTTCTCTGCTCTTTTTAGATAGAAAGTATTTTGGCAATGCGTAAAGATTCGTTGTCGATTTCGTGGTGGTGGGTCATGATCAGATCAAAGCTATTGTAGACCATCACACCATTTTTTACTCCTACCATTACATCATACTTACCATCCAGCAAGCCTTCCACTGCGGCTACTCCCATTTTACTAGCTAGTACTCGATCAAAATAAGTAGGGGTGCCTCCTCGTTGAAGATGGCCAAGTATAGTTACCTTAATATCGAAGTAGTTATTGCGTTCAGAGAATTTTTTTGCAAGTTCAATGGCACCACCGATTTTACTTCCCTCAGCAACAACGATAAGACTTGACTTCTTGTTCGTCTTTCCCCCTTCGTCCAATTTATTGAAAAGGTCGTCAAGGGACATCGATTCTTCAGGTAGAATAGTGGCTACCGCGCCACCAGCAATACCGCAGTTGATGGCGATATAGCCGGAATTTCGCCCCATTACTTCTATAAAAAACAAGCGATTATGGGAGATGGCTGTATCTCTTATTTTGTCGATCGCCTCTACGGCAGTGTTAGTGGCAGTATCGAAACCAATAGTATAATCGGTTCCTGCAAGATCGTTGTCAATCGTACCTGGAATGCAAATGGATGGTATTTGGTATTCTTCGTAAAATTTGTGTAGTCCAGTAAAGGTGCCATCTCCTCCAATGGCAACAAGTGAGTCGATGCCCGTCTTTTTCAGGTTTAGATACGCTTTTTCACGCCCCTCTTTAGTGCGAAATTCTTGACTGCGAGCCGTTTTTAGGATGGTGCCGCCTCGTTGGATAATATTTCCCACCGACCGAGCGCCCAATTTAACGATGTCTCCACTGATCATGCCTTCGTATCCTTGCATAATGCCGTAGACTTCCTTTTTGTAATAGATAGACGTCCGAACTACTGCACGAATTGCCGCGTTCATTCCGGGTGCATCGCCACCGGACGTAAATACACCTATTTTTGAAATTTTATTCTCCATTGAATAGTTTGGGAAGTCAAAAATAGTGGATGAAGCCCAGTTTACAAGAAGGTTATTTTTGTGTGGTATTTATTGCGCTTTCAATCGTTTGAAATAGTTTATCAGTCCGTTGGTTGATGAGTCGTGGGAAGAAATCAACTCTTGTGATTGTAGTTCGGGCAGAATCTTTTTAGCCAACACTTTTCCAAGTTCCACGCCCCACTGGTCAAAACTGAAAATGTTCCATAGCACACCTTGTACAAATATTTTGTGCTCATACATGGCGATCAGTACTCCCAATGTTTTGGGAGTCAATTTTTCAAACAGGATTGAATTAGTTGGTTTGCTTCCAGCGAAAACTCGGTAAGGCAAATGGAATTCTATTTCCTCTTGTGACATACCTGATGCCTTTAGTTCGGCTTTAACTTCTTCCTCTGTCTTACCCATCAAAAGTGCTTCTGTCTGGGCAAAAAAGTTGGATAGTAACTTATCGTGATGATCGCTCAGCGGATTCTGACTTACTGCCGGAGCGATAAAATCACAGGGAATGATTTTTGTACCCTGGTGAATCAGCTGGTAAAACGCATGTTGACCATTCGTTCCGGGTTCTCCCCAGATCACAGGTCCAGTTTGGTAGTTGATAAGTTTTCCAGTGCGATCTACCGACTTGCCATTGCTTTCCATATTTCCTTGTTGGAAATAGGCTGCGAATCGGTGCATGTATTGATCATAGGGCAAAATGGCTTCTGAGGAAGTATCGAAAAAATCAACGTACCAGATTCCAATCAAAGCCAAAATCACAGGAATGTTTTTATCAAGAGGCGCTGTTCTAAAATGGTTATCCATTTCATGCGCACCTGTCAATAGTGCCTCGAAATTCTCGAAGCCTATTGTGCAGGCAATGGATAAACCAATGGAAGACCACAACGAATAGCGACCACCCACCCAGTCCCAAAACACAAACATGTTTTCTGGAGCTATACCGAACGCGGTTACTGATTTTGTATTGGTAGATACAGCAACGAAATGCTTGGCAACGTCTCCTTGTTGGTTTGAATTAGTAAGAAACCATTGTTTGGCCGACTCTGCATTTGTCATCGTTTCCTGAGTGGTGAACGTCTTGGAAGCGATAATGAAAAGAGTGGTTTCCGGGTTAAGGTTTTTAACCGTTTCAGCTAGATGGGTTCCGTCTACATTTGAAACAAAATGCGGCCTGATGTTTTTATAATAGGGCTTCAACGCTTCGCATACCATTAGTGGTCCAAGATCGGATCCACCAATTCCGATATTTACAATGTCTGTTATCGCCTTACCCGAATACCCTTTCCACTGTCCACTTAATAGTTTTGTCGAGAAGTCTCGCATCTGATCCAGGACTTTGTTGATCTCCGGCATTACATCTTGACCATCTACCAACACGGGTGTATTTGATCTATTTCTAAGTGCAGTATGAAGAACTGCCCGGTTTTCCGTTTTGTTAATCTTGTCGCCACGGAACATTGAGTCAATGGCATTTGGCAATTCAGCCTCGCTAGCCAATTCAACCAATAGCGCCAAGGTTTCTTGTGTGATTTGATTTTTTGAGAAATCAACGAGTACATCATTGAACGTAAGATGAAATTTTTCGAAACGCTCAGGATCTTCCTCAAATAGCTCGCGCAGGTGAGTGGCTTGCATAGAAAGAAAATGAGATGTCAGTTTAGACCAGGCATTGGTTTCGGTGGGATCAATAGATGAAAGCATATTGGTTTATTAAGTCGACAAAAATAGGGAAGAAAAACGGATGCGTTTCTGACTTTTTTTGAGTCAACAATAATAGACTTAGAGAAGTAGAAAAAGGTTACCCTCCGATAACCTTTTTTAGGTTTGCCACCAGACCTTCCCATAAATCCTGCAACTCTTCCTGGTCATCAAAGTCAGAATAATCTGTGACTTTGAGAAAAGTGGTTTGAGTCAATTCATTTACTTCCAGACGAAGTTCGAAGTAGGAGGGATCATTTTCATCCTCTTTTGTTTCAGGCAGGTATTCAAATTTGGCAAAATGATTTGTTCGGTGAGAGGTCAGTCGTGCTTTGTGTTCTTCCTGATCCCACACAAACGTGAATACTTTTTCGGGGCTTATTCGCACGTCATCAGCAAACCATTCGGAGAGGCCACTGGCCGAATCGATATAGGGATACAACATTTTTACGGAGGAATGGATCTCAAAATCAGTGGTAAAAAGATTTTTTTTGGTTTTTGTACTCATACAATTTGTGATTGGATTTTAATTTAGCTCAATTTTTCCTGTCCAACAAGGGCGGGGGTCATTGTTTAATAAATTCAACAAGAAACCTAATAAGTTTTCGTGGGTGAGTCATTTGATACTGTTTAAATCTGAAAAGTTTATAAATTTGCGCTCCTTAAAAATAGATAGAGCGGTAGCCAGCCTTGCCGGCAGGTTCATCTGGTTAGAACGTTGGATTCATATCCGCCTTTGGCGGACGGGGGTTCGAAAGGAAGAGAGTGAATAGAAGAATAGAAGAATAGAAGAAATTAGGCGCGGTAGCCTGCCTGCCGGCAAGGCAGGCTCAGGTGGTTAGAGCGTTGGATTCATATCCGCCCGAGGCGGACGGGGGTTCGAAAGGAAGAGAATGAATAGAAGAAATTAGGCGCGGTAGCCTGCCTGTCGGCAAGGCAGGCTCAGGTGGTTAGAGCGTTGGATTCATATCCGCCTTTGGCGGACGGGGGTTCGAAAGGAAAAGATGAAGAAATAGAATAATTAGGCGCGGTAACTCAGGTGGTTAGAGCGTTGGATTCATATCCGCCTGAGGCGGACGGGGGTTCGAAAGGAAAAGATGAAGAAATAGAATAATTAGGCGCGGTAGCCTGCCTGCCGGCAAGGCAGGTTCAGGTGGTTAGAGCGTTGGATTCATATCCGCCTTTGGCGGACGGGGGTTCGAAAGGAAAAGATGAAGAAATAGAATAATTAGGCGCGGTAGCCTGCCTGCCGGCAAGGCAGGC